>OGDF01001572.1_pt1 | contig 33278 bp, 28 predicted proteins | sample 1570141 | NCBI WGS metagenome assembly OGDF01 (sample SAMEA4370581, study PRJEB24528) | human gut metagenome | reverse complement strand
GAAAAAGTTCGACAACTTCAAAACAAACTATATCTGACAGCCAAGAAATGTGATAGCCGAAGATTTCATGCACTTTACGATAAGGTATATCGTGATGATGTACTTTTTGAAGCATGGAAACGGGTAAAAGCTAACAAAGGTTCCAGTGGTGTAGATGGTATCGGAATCGAAGATATTGAAGAGATGGGAATTGAAAAATACCTGTCAGAAATCAAATCGGAACTGATGGATGGAAAGTATAAACCATCCCCAGTAAAGCGAGTTATGATACCAAAACCAGACGGAAGTGAAAGACCTCTTGGAATACCAACAGTCAAGGACAGAATTGTGCAGATGGCTGCCAAGATAGCAATAGAGCCAGTATTCGAAGCTGACTTTAGAGATTGTTCCTATGGATTCCGACCGAAAAGAAGTGCGAAACAAGCACTGGAAGTAGTAAGGAAAGCGTGTAACAACAAGGGCTATTATGTAGTAGACGCAGACATTGAAAAGTTTTTTGACAATGTAAACCAAGGAAAGTTGATGAAGCTGGTAGAGCAGAGAATATCAGACCGTAGGATATTGAAGCTGATAAAACAATGGTTAGTATCAGGAGTATTATATGGAAATGTACTGACAATCTCTGAACTGGGAACCAGCCAAGGTTCAGTCATATCTCCGTTACTGGCAAACATTTACCTAAACACACTGGACAGACTGTGGGAAAAGTATGGACTTACTCACGGTATTCTTGTAAGGTACGCAGATGATACAGTCATCATCTGCAAGAATAAGAAAAATGCAAATCACGCACTGAACTTATTGCAGTACATCATGGCAAAACTGGATTTAAAGCTACACCCAGTAAAAACAAAGATTGTCAGCATGTGGGACGGAAAAGAGGGATTTGACTTTCTCGGAATGCACCACAGAAGAATGACAACGGAAACACGCAAAGGACAACTGTACAAGGAAACGTATCAGTACCCAAGCAGAAAAGCCATGAAGAAAATGAAAGCCGAAGTCAAGAGGAATGTAAACAGACGAAGTCTGCTAGTTGCAAAGGAAGAGGATTTAATAAAGAATCTGAATCCGAAAATCACAGGATGGAAGAATTATTATTCCACCAAGAGAAACGAAAAGTGGATGCAGGCTCTAGACTGGTACATTATTTGCACTTTTACAAGATGGTATAACAAGAAACACCAGAGATGTAATCGTATGTCAAAGGTGGGATTTGTAAGAAATAGCATTTACGAAAAAGGATTAAAGAAAATGGCTAGAGCATGACGTAATGCTGTAGAAAGAAGAATGTCGGAAAGCCGTGTGAGGGAGAACCTCATGCACGGTTTGATGAGGGGCGGATGAAAATTTCATCCGCCCTTCTTTTTAACAATTTACCGGTTATCAGAATACCAGCCGCATCTGGTTCCAGACTACATTTCCGTGGACGGAGCCGGAGATACCTTCATTTTGAAAACCAAATTTTGTGTAGTAGGGAACCAGGGCATCTTTACAGGTCAGGACAAGACCTTTTCGCCCCTGGTTCTTTGCTGTCCGGATCGCTTCCCGGATCAGTTCTCCGGCATGGCCCTGTTTCCGGTAGGCAGGGAGCGTATTGACACCGAAGATCATCTGCCATGCGCCGTTTTCGTTGTGCATGGAAGCTTTCTCATACATTTCATCGGTCAGATCCTTTTCATCCGTGACAAAGCCATCAACAAAGGCGATGAGCTTGTCATCTTCGAACATCAGCCAGAAATAGTCACCGTAATACCGGAGACGCTCCGCAAATTCCTCCTTTGTGGCAGCTTCGGCAGGCGGAAAGCATTCTGCTTCAACAGAAGCAACCGCATCCAGATCGGACATAACAGCAGTTCTTATTATTTTCATACTTTTTTACTCCAAAATTAATATAAAATTGATTTTTCAGGCACGGTTTTTTTGTGTAGAATATGATATCATATTATGATGCCAGGGTCAAAGGGTCAAAAAGCCGTTCGTGTTCGCATGACAAGGCTTTTGATCTTGGAATCCGTCAAATATGAAAAATTTTATCATGTAAGTCATGCCGTATATGGTCAGTCAGTGAAAAATTCCATGGCATGGCTCATGTGACGGGAGATTATCCGTTATATTATGATGCGATCAATGAAAAAGGACTCGGTATGGCAGGCCTGAATTTTGTCGGAAAGTGTCAGCCAGTTTTTCCATATTCTCGGTTCAGTGGATCAGCAGCGGGGATGCTGTGAAGTTGCTGATGGAAAGTATGAGATCACATTGTATACTTCCTGCTGTAATGTGACAAAGGGAATCTATTATTATAATACCTACGAAAACCATCAGATCAGCGCAGTGGATATGCATAGAGAAGATCTGGACAGCGAGGCTCTGATCTGTTATCCGGTGATCCAGGGAGAAAAAATCCATTTCCAGAACTGATGCTCAAAGAATGAAAGAAGGGCGTCTGGATGAAAAAGAAAGTCCTTCCGGTCGCAGCCAATTTCAGTTTAAATAAAAAAGCAAAGAATAAGAAAAGAGGTGCCTTTTTCTGGGGGCACCTCTTTTCTTGGGGAAAATATATGGTAAATATTTCATTGGAACAGTGTTTTTTTTAAAATATCTTTACAAACCACACAAAACAATATATAATGCAGTAAAAACAAAGAAAAACCACATATAAAACAAAGAAAAACCACATAAACAAATAGAAACATCATAACGGATGAGAAACGGAGGAAGCAGAATGAAGATTTTAGATTCAAAATTTGTACAGGGATTTATAAAAATGGCAAATGACGGTTATCTCCAGGGATGGCATGAAAGAAATGGTGGAAATCTCAGTTATCGCTTAAAAACTGATGAAGTGGAGATGATCCGTCCACGTCTGAACGCACCGGGAGAATGGACTCCGATCGGGACAGAAGTACCGGGACTTGCAGGGGAGTTTTTTCTGGTGACAGGAAGCGGAAAGTATTTCAGAAATATCATCGTTGACCCGGAAGCCTGCCTGGCGATCATCGAACTGGATGAGAAGGGCTGTAATTACCGCATTCGCTGGGGACTGGTAGAAGGCGGCAGGCCGACAAGTGAGCTTCCTACGCATCTGATGAATCATGAAGTAAAGAAAAAGCTTACCAACGGAAGACATCGTGTGATCTATCATGCACACACGACCAATACCATAGCACTGACTTTTGTACTGCCGCTTGAGGACAAAGTATTCACAAGAGAGTTATGGGAATCTGCAACAGAGTGTCCGGTGGTATTTCCGGATGGTGTTGGTGTTGTTCCGTGGATGGTTCCCGGTGGAAGGGCGATCGCAGTGAAAACAGCGGAACTGATGAAAAAATATGATGTGGTCATCTGGGCACACCATGGAATGTTCTGTTCGGGAGAGGATTTTGATCTGACCTTTGGTCTGCTTCACACAGTAGAAAAGTCGGCGGAGATCCTGGTGAAGATCCTGTCTATGGTCCCGCATAAGCTGCAGACCATCCAGCCGGATAATTTCCGCGATCTGGCGAAAGACTTCAATGTGACTCTTCCGGAAGAATTCCTTTATGAAAAAGAATAAGAGATCATATATTTTTGCCTGACATCATGGTATGATAAGCGTATACGAAAACGAGGGAGGCAGAAAATGAAAAACATCCTTATTGTAGTAGACATGCAAAATGACTTTATTGATGGAGCACTGGGAACCCGGGAAGCCATTGCTATTGTTCCGAAGGTGGAAGAGAAGATCAGGGAGTTTGAAGGAGAGGTGTTTTTTACAAGAGACACGCATGAGGCCTGTTATCTGGAAACGCAGGAGGGAAAGAATCTTCCCGTCCCGCATTGTATTCGTGAGACAGAAGGCTGGCAGATCCGACGGAAACTGGACGCTCTGAGAGAAACAGAGCCGATAGACAAGGAAACCTTTGGATCACGGGAGTTGGCAGAAAAACTTGCTTTACTTAACGCAAAGGAAGAAATTGGAAGTATCACTCTGGTGGGACTTTGTACAGACATCTGTGTGATCTCCAATGCGCTTCTGATCAAAGCATATCTTCCGGAGGTTCCGATCTCTGTAGATGCCGCATGCTGTGCAGGAGTGACACCGGAGCGTCATGAGAATGCGCTGAAAGCCATGGAGATGTGCCAGATCAAGATCATCCGGTAAGTATCAGAGATTTTATAAGAAGAGAGTGTGCATTTTACAAGAAAATGTGTGCTCTCTTTTTTTGCTGTCTGATCGTTTTTTCTTCTCCAAAGTTCACAGAATCTTCACAAAAAAATTGAAAAAGACTATTGACAGAACAAAACTTGCGTGTTATATTACAGATAGAACAAAGAGAGGAACAGAAAAGGATCAAAGAAAAGATTCCAGGAAGTTCTTCAAAGGTTCAAAAGCTTCCGATTCTGCCGGAAGGCAGAGAGAAGCCGTTAACGATAATAACCCAATAAAATAGATAAAAAATTAAAGGAGAGATGACTTATGTTAATGCCGAGTATTTTTGGAGAGAATTTATTTGATGATCTGTTTGATAGTTTTCCGTTTTATGACAATGCAACAAAAGATGTAGAGAAGAAACTGTATGGCAGAAAAGCAGCCCATATGATGAAGACCGATATCAAGGAAAAATCAGATGGCTATGAACTGGTAATGGATCTGCCGGGCTTTACCAAAGACGAGGTTCAGGCAACTCTGGAAAATGGTTATCTGACCGTTCAGGCAGAGAAAGGTCTGGATAAGGAAGAGAAGGAGAAAGAGACCGGACATTACATCCGCAAAGAGCGTTATGCCGGTGCCATGAGCAGAAGCTTCTATGTTGGTGAGAATGTGGAGCAGGAGGATGTCAAAGCCGAGTTCAAACATGGCATTCTGAAACTCTTCGTTCCGAAGAAAGAAGCAAAACCGGCAGTAGAGAAAAAGAATCACATCGCCATTGAGGGCTGATGATCGGTAAGAGAAGGGAATGAGAGGCCGGAAACGACCTCTCATTTTTCGCATGGGAAAGAAGGTGGAGACAGTGAGTGCGAAGAGAGATTACTATGAAGTTCTGGGCATCAGCAAAACAGCAGATGCCTCGGCGATAAAGAAAGCTTATCGGAAGCTTGCCAAGAAATATCATCCGGACAGCAATCCGGGAAACAAGGCAGCGGCGGAAAAGTTTAAGGAAGTTACGGAAGCCTATGATGTATTAGGCGATGAGAAAAAGAGAAAGCTATATGATCAGTACGGTGCCGCTGCCTTTGAGGAGGGCGCAGGCCAGGCCGGAGGCTATGGAAACGCCGGAGGTAATCCGTTCCAGGGCGGTTTCAGCGGTTCCTATACAGGGCCGAATGGCTCTTATCAGGAATATCATTTCCAGGGTGGAGAGGATATGGATGATATCCTCAAGAATCTTTTTGGTAATTTCCACAGCCAGGGCGGCAGCAGGAGAAGCGGCTTCCACAGCAGCGGAAGTACCGGTTCGAAGGGCTACAGCGGTTTCTACAGTCAGGGAGCAGGCAGTCACGGCTTTCATGGTTTCCAGGATCAGGGCTTTGACGGCTTCGATTTTGGCCAGGGCGGAAGTTACAGCAGCAAAGGCTCCGACGTTCATGCAGATATCCATGTAACCTTTGATGAGGCGGCTTTCGGCGGTAAGAAGCTGATCCATCTTCAGGACAGCACGGGTGCGGTCCAGTCCTATGAAGTGAATATTCCTGCCGGCATTGAAACGGGCAAGAGTATCCGTCTGAGAGGAAAAGGTTCCCCTGGAGTCAGTGGCGGAGAAGCAGGAGATCTGCTTTTGAAAGTAACCGTGGATGAAAAGCCTGGATTCCGTCGGGAAGGAATGGATGTATACACCACCGTTCAGGTACCCTTTACCACAGCAGTTTTCGGCGGCGAGGTGAAGATCCGGACACTGACCGGTGAGGTTCTCTGCAAGATCAAACCGGGAACTCAGTCAGGAACCAAGATTCGCCTGAAAGGAAAAGGAATTGTAAGTTTAAGCAATTCCTCCGTTCACGGAGATCAGTATGCAGTGGTGGAAATTGCGGTTCCGAAGAACCTTGATCCGGAGGCCAGACAGAAACTGAAAGAGTTTGAGGCAGTTTTGGAAAAAAGCGGCCGCGGGTTTCACAACGGGAACGTGGCATAAATAATCAATAGAATACGAAAAGTCTCAGCAGATGATGGAGGAGTCCTATCTTCTGGCTGAGGCTTTTTTAGTTGTCTGTGAATTTTGCATAAATTCAATCCATGAAAAATGGGAAAATTGGACAATTGCATTATTCAAAAAGTCGTGCTAGAATACATTCAGAAATACGGAACAGCGTTCTGTATCACATAACACCTAGCAGGAGGCGCCATGGCAGAGAAGAATGAAAAAGAAATTAAAGTAAAAAGTCTACAGAAGGCGCTGGACATTTTAAATTGCTTTACGAAGAAAAGCAGTTGGGGTGTCACAGAGCTGAGTGAATATCTGGATCTGAATAAGAGTAATGTTCACAGCATCCTTTCCACCTTTGCTGCAATGGAATATTTAAGGCAGGATGAAGAAACCGGAAAGTACAAGCTTGGTATGGCAATCTACACATTGTGTCATGCGTTGGGCGATGAACTTATTGTTGGAAATATCGCTCTTCCTTATATGCAGGAGCTTTCCAACTGGAGTGGCGAGCGTGTTTATCTGGGAGTGCCCCATGAGGATGAAGTGATCTATGTGAATTCCACTTATCCGGAAGAGGCTTTCAGTCTGATGCGGACGATCATGGGAGAACGGGCGCGGATGTACTGCACCGGTCTTGGAAAAGCCATGATGGCTTACTTGCCGGAAAAGGAGGTCGAAGAATATCTCAGGAGAGAACTTCCGGCCTGTACCGATTATACGATCACAGATGCAGAGAAACTAAAAGAAGAACTGATACTTACCCGGAAACGCGGGTATGCCATTGATAATATGGAGCACGAATTTGGAGTCAAATGCGTGGCAATGCCGATCTTCAATCAGCAGCATCAGGTAGAAGCAGCAATCAGTGTCAGCGGACCGTCCCTTCGATTTGAAGAGGAGAGGATTCAGAAGATTGCCGAGAAGCTGAAAGATACCGTGCGAAAGATAGAACGGAGACTTTAAGAAAAAAATACCGCTTATTGCGGTATTTTAAAGGCTAATAAAACAGAACAATGTTCTCTAATAGAGAACAAAGAGGAGGAAAAATGAAAGAGAAAAGATTTCCAGGGGGAGTCTGGCCGGTAATGCTTACCCCTTTCACGGAAGAAAATCAGGTTGATTATCCGGCACTGAAGGAACTGGTTGAATGGTACATCGAAAATGGTGTTGACGGTTTGTTTGCAGTATGCCAGTCCAGTGAGATGTTTAAGCTGACGCTGGAAGAAAGGGTAGGGATTGCGGCAAAAGTGAAAGAATTTGCAGCCGGCCGGGTACCGGTCATCGCGTCCGGACACATTTCTGATTCTCTGGAGGAGCAGATCCATGAACTGAAGCTGATTGCGGAAACCGGAGTAGATGCAGTGATCATGATCACCAACCGGATGGCAGCAGAGGACGAATCCGATGAGGTCTGGATCAGCAATACAGAGAAAATTCTGGAAGCCCTTCCCTCTGAAATCCGGTTCGGACTTTATGAGTGTCCTTATCCGTATAAAAGAGTGATGAGTCCGAAGGTGACAGAGTGGTGTGCATCCACCGGAAGATTCTATTTCCTGAAGGATACCTGCTGTGATGCAGATCAGATCCGTGAAAAGCTCGCAATTTGTAAGGACACGCGTCTTAAGCTTTACAATGCCAACACAGCGACGCTTCTGGAATCCTTAAAGGACGGAGCCTATGGTTATTGCGGAGTGATGGCGAACATGCATCCCCGTCTTTACCGGATCCTGTATGACCGGTATCAAACAGAGGATATGACAGAACTTTCCGAATTCCTTACCATGGCGGCTCTGATTGAGCGTCAGTGTTATCCGGTCAATGCGAAATACTATCTGAATCTGGAAGGTCTGCACATGGGACTTCATTCCAGAGTGAAAAATGCAGAAGAACTTTCGGAAACCTTTAAAAAAGAAGTAAAGATGCTTCGGAACCTGTCCGAACGGATGGAAAAAAGCCTGAAACGATAAATCAGTGAGGAGGGATCACTCATGAAAAAGCCTGTAAAAGGCACGGCGGCCGGAAAAGGAAAAAGCCAGATCTGGAAAAACATATACAGAAGCCGTTATCTATATCTTCTGTTTGCCTTACCGCTTCTGTACTTCATTGTTTTCAAATATGGTGCTATGGCCTGGCTGAGCATCGCATTCTTTGATTACAATGCATTTCTTGGATTTGCGGGCAGCAAATTTGTAGGAATCAAGTATTTCAAACAATTTATCATGGATCCGTATTTCTGGAACATCCTGAAAAATACGGTTGTCCTGAATCTCTGGATGCTGGTGCTGTATTTCCCGACACCGATCATCCTGGCGCTTCTGATCAATGAAGTGAAAAACAAGCATTTCAAAAAAATGGCACAGACCATTTCTTACATGCCGTATTTCCTTTCCACTGTGGTTGTGTGTGGTTTTATCACCACGATCCTTTCCAATGACGGTCTGATCAACCATGTGATCTCTTCTCTGGGACTGGAAAAAGTACAGTTCCTTATGGAGCCGGGCTGGTTCCGTCCGGTTTATGTCATTTCGGAAATCTGGCAGCAGTGTGGATGGGGTTCCATCATTTATCTGGCAGCTCTGGCAGGCGTGGATTCACAGCTTTATGAGGCAGCAGCCATTGACGGAGCCGGAAAATGGAAACAGCTGATCCATGTAAGTATTCCCGGGATCGCACCTGTGATTTCCATTCAGCTTCTTCTGACAGTTGGAAAGCTTCTGACAGTCGGATATGAAAAGATCCTGCTTCTGTATACGGGAGCAACGTACTCCACAGCAGATGTGATTTCTACTTATGTATACAGACGTGGATTGATGGAAGCCAACTACAGCTATGGATCTGCAGTAAGTATTTTCCAGGCTGTGATGGCATTGATACTTGTAGTTCTGGCAAATAAAGCAGCCCGCAAAGTAGGGCAGACAAGTCTTTGGTAAGGAGGTGCCGGAAACATGGTAAAGAAGAAAAAAATATCAGCCGGTGACAGAACCTTTCATATCGCTGTACTTGTGATCGTCCTTCTTATGTGTGTGATCACCCTGTATCCGATCTACTATATGTTGATCGTATCGATCAGTGATGGAAATGCAGTACTTCGAGGAGATATTACGATCCTGCCGAAGGGAATCAATTTCGGTGCATATAAAGCAGTGCTGAGTAATGAGTATGTTCCGAAAGCATATCTCAACACCCTGATCTACACGGTGGCCGGAACGCTGGTCAGTGTCGGTATGACGGCACTGTGCGCATACCCGCTTTCCAGAAAAGAGTTTTACGGAAGAGGGATTTTTACAGGGATCGTCGTATTCACAATGTTCTTTGATGCCGGTATCATTTCCAATTATATGGTAGTACAGTCTGCCGGTCTGATGAACAGCATCTGGGCGATCATCCTTCCCGGAGCCATCAATGTGTGGTACATGATCATTATGAGAACCTTTTTTTCAGATATTCCGGAGGAATTGTTTGAATCTGCAAGACTGGACGGCGCCAACGATCTGACAATCTTTGTGAAAATGGTGCTTCCACTGTCCAAAGCAGTACTGGCAACCATGGTTCTCTTCTATGCAGTTGGTTTCTGGAACCAGTGGCTGCAACCTCTGATCTACTTAAATGACAGAAGCCGTTTCCCGATGCAGCTGATCCTGAGAAATATCGTTCTTGGAACGGATGCGGCACTTTCCAAATCCATGTCTGCTTCTGCGGATATGGCAACCATGAGTCTGAATATTAAATATGCAGTTATTTTTATCACGATACTTCCGATCCTGATGGTATATCCCTTCGTTCAGAAGTACTTTGTAAAAGGTGTGATGGTCGGCTCAGTCAAGGGCTGATTATATAGAAAGGAGAATTCACAATGAAAAAAGAACACTTGAAAAAAGCAGCGGCACTTTCCATGGCAGTCATGATGGCAGCCGGCAGCCTGGTAATCCCGGGCACAACAGCGAAAGCTGCTTCCGAGATCGATCACTCGGAAGAAATCACGATCACGATGATGACCACTGAGGCAGGAACACAGAAATTCCCGACAGAAGGTTATGTTTACGATGTGATCAAGGAGAAATTCAACATCAACCTGGAGGTTCAGCCGATCCCGGCCAGCGACTACGACACCAAGATTTCTACCGTGCTGGCTTCCGGACAGATGCCGGACATCATCGGCGGTCTTCAGTCTGAGAAACTGCTGAAATATGCACCTACCGGTATGTTCCTGAATCTGACGGAGTATAAAGACTATGCACCGGACTATTTTGATCTGATGTATGGCGATGATCGTGCGGCAGAGACAAAGAAGGTAGAGAGTGACGGCAGCCTCTTCGGCTTCCAGAAGTGTGAGTATAACCGTATTGCGGTTGCTCAGATGGTAGCCATCCGTACCGACCTTCTGGAGGAGATCGGTGTGGAAGAACCGACCACTTTTGAAGAATATTATGATGATCTCTTAAAAATCAAAGAGAAACATCCGGATATGTATGGCTTCGGAACCAGAAACGGTACCAATTACCTGGTTGGCTCCTTTGCTTATGCACTGGGCACCGGCGGTTTTCCGACCTTTGCAACGACCAGAGGTATGTATTATGAGCCGGAAAGCGATTCCTATGTATACGGACCGACTTCCGAAAAATTCACTCGTGTGGTAGAATTCTTACAGAATGCGTACAAAGACGGACTGCTTGACCCGGATTATGCGACGATGACCAAGGATGATCTCTTTGAGAAAGCATCCAGCGGAAAACTTATGAGCGTATATGACAACAACTCCTTCGTAGGTCGTGTATATAATCCGGCACTTCAGGAAATCGATGCAAATGCAAAATTTGATATCCTGAAACCTATGGCGAACGAGGATGGCAATACCAGAAGCTATCGTTATGAGAAAGACTGGCCCAACAACAACAGTGTGATCAGTGTCAGAACCAAATATCCGGAGCGTGTAGTAGAGCTTCTGAACTGGATGTATACCGAAGAGGGAAGAATGATCACTAACTTTGGTGAAGAAGGTGTAAACTATACCGTAGATGAGGATGGAATCATCGTAACCAGCCAGGATATGATCGATGCACAGGCAGGTGCAAGTGATGTGGCAGCAGCAGTCAGAGGTGAGCTCGGACTTGGCCTTCAGGGGCTTGCACAGTATGTTGATGAGAGTCTGGATGCCCAGATTACTGATCCGATCATGGTTGAGAATGCGGAGAAGATCGCAGAGTGGACCGAAGAAGATCTCATCGACTACTATCCGCTGTGGCCGTCCTTCACAGAAGAAGAGACTTCCCGTATCACCGAGCTGGAATCTAATATCAACAACGTATTCAACCAGGAGATCGATGGCTTTATTACCGGAAAATCCACCATGGATGACTGGGCAGGCTTTGTAGAGACTCTGAAGTCTCAGGGAACGGAAGAGCTGGAGCAGATCTTTAACGACGCATACGCAAGAACAAAATAATACTCGGCGGAAAGCCAGACAAGAAAGAAACTGCCGTATTCGGAATGGACGGCAGTTTCTTTGGTATAAGGAGAGGAGAACTTATGGGATACATATTTCCGAAAGAACTTAAGATTGTGACGGAACAAGGAGAAAATGCCCGTTTTGCTGCAGATTTTCTGAAGGATGAGATCTTTTTCAGAAGTGGTGCGGTCATTCCTGTGGAAAATGCAGCAGATGCAGACCGGGAAGCAGAGGCTGGAGAAGGTGAGATCCTTCTTCAGACAGACAGTGAACTGGAAGAAGAAACCTTCACATTGACACGAAAGGGTGATGGAATCAAAATCCAGGCAGCGGATAAAAGAGGTTTCCTGTACGGAGTATCCTGGGTTCTCCGGAAAATGTACTTGAAAGACAGAAAAACCGGTTTTTCAGAGGAACTGACAGATATTAAGATTCAGCCATCCTACCGGATGCGTGGACATCAGCTGGGGTACCGGGACAAACAGAATACCTGCCCTGCCTGGACAGAGAGCGAATACGAGCGTTATATCCGGGATCTTCTGATCTTTGGTTCCAACTCGATCGAACTTCTACCGCCCCGGACGGATGATAATCTTTTTTCTGGTCATTTTAAAAGAGATCCGTTTGAACTGATGATCGAGCTTTCCGGGATTATTCATTCCTATGGGATGGATGTACATGTCTGGTATCCGTATCTCAGCCTTTCTATTGAAGGAGATACCTTCAAAAAGGAGATGGCAGAGAGGGAAAAAATCTTCAAAGCGGTTCCGTATATTGACGGTCTTCTGATTCCTGCAGGAGATCCTGGAGATCTGCCTCCGAAGGAAATGTTTCAGGCGGCAAAAGCAACCGCAGATGTTCTGCACCGCTACCATCCGAACGCAAAAGTATGGCTGGCTCCGCAGGCCTTTTCTCCGGAAGAACACTGGTATGAGGATTTTTATGAAGAGGTCTCCAAAGAACCGGACTGGCTCTATGGTGTCTGCTTTGCTCCTTGGGAAAAGGATCCGATCCAGGATATGTACGCCCAGCTTCCCGAACGCTACCAGAAAACGATCCGGAACTATCCAGATATCACCCACAACGTTAGCAGCCAGTTTGAGGTGCCAGGCTGGGATGAGGCTTTCGCTTATACGTTAGGAAGAGAGTCCTACAACGCCCGCCCCTGCGCGTTCCGTCAGATCCACGATTACCATAAGGGTTATGTGATGGGATCCATCACCTATTCCGAGGGAATCCACGACGATGTGAACAAGATGGTCTGGGGAAATCTTGATTACCGGGAGGAGGCTTCGGTGGAGGAAGCCGTTCGCGATTACGTCCGTTTCTTCATCGATCCGGATCTCACCGATGAGCTCAGCGGCCTGATCTTCAAGCTGGAAGAGAGCTGGACCGGCAGAATTCTGGAAAACGCCAACATTGATGCTCTCTATGAGAAAATGATGAGCATTGACAAGACAGTTTCCAGAGAGACCGGGAAAAATTTCCGCTATCAGATGCTCTTTCTGCGGATCCTCGGTGATTACCAGACGAAACTCCGCTATGCCCATGACCAGCAGCTGGAGAAGGAAGCCTATGAGGCACTTCAAGCAAAAGAGCCTGTGGATGAGCGGATCGAAAAGGCATTGAACACGTTGAGGAAAACCTGGCTGGAGCCGGTGGGCGTGAAGGAGCGTTTCCAGATGCAGCGCCTGGCAGACGAGCTCTACCGGAGTTGCAAAATCCAGCTCACCACTACCCGCCACAAAGGCCAGTATCTGGACCGGGGAGCCTGGCTGGATACGTTAAACATGGCGCTCAATGATTTCCAGTATCTTCATCAGATGCTGAACCGGGCAAAGGCACTTACTACGGAAGAGGAGAAAGCCCAGGCAGTGGAAGAGGTTGTAAACCGCTGCAACCCGGGAGAGGGCGGACAGTATTTCCGGATGGGAAGCTTCGAGGGCTTCTCTCATGTGAAACCGACACTGACTTTTGCGGAGGATCCCTGCTTCGTCAGAAGTCCGCTGATGGCCCATAGCACCTACCTCATCATGAAAACTTACCAGTCCATCGGCTGGTACGATGAGGTTCCATTCCCCTTAGCCTGGACCCACGGAGCCAGAAGCCTCTATGGAACGCCGCTGGTGGCAGAATTTGACGGCCTGGATCCGGAGGCAGACTATGAGCTTTCGGTTACTTATCAGAACATGCTGCTTTTTGACGACCATTTCAATCTGAAGTTATGGGCCGGCGGGGAGCTGATCCATACGGAACTGGAGCGGAAATATAAGAACGGCGCTGATCCCGACCCGACCTACACCTGGGCGCTGCCGAAGTCTTCTTACCAGGATGGGAAACTCAAGCTTACCTGGCAGACCTATCAGCCGGAAGGCGGCTGCACCATATCCGAGATCTGGATCCGAAAGAAAAACTGACGACCTGTGACAAAGTCCTGTTTCTTCTATTATATATAAGGAAGAAACAGGGCTTTTTTTCTTTGTCAGGGTAAAGTATTACAAAGCAATCGTAAATAACACCTTAAATCAGGCAAAATAGTAAAGAACTTGACACCAAACTGAATCAATGTTATGGTAAATTCACCTATAATAAGAAAGACAGGACAAAAAAATGAAAGATTTTGTATTGGAAGCCTGTGTGGATTCAGTGGAATCTGCCCTGGCAGCAGTGAAGGGAGGAGCCAACCGGTTGGAACTCTGCAGCAACCTGGTTATTGGGGGAACGACGCCCAGTCAGTGGCTCTATGAGGAGATCCGGAAGGAGTCTGATATCCGGATCCATGCGCTGATCCGGCCGCGTTTTGGCGATTTCTGCTACACGGATCATGAATTTGAGATTATCCGCAATGAGGTACGGATGTTCCGGAAACTGGGAGCCGAGGGCGTTGTCATTGGCATTCTCCGCCCGGACGGCACTTTAAATATGGAAGAGATGGAGAAACTGATGGAGGACGCAGGGGATATGTCTGTGACCTTGCACCGGGCCTTCGATGTCTGCCGGAACCCTTACGAGACCTTCGAGCAGGCGAAGCGCCTGGGGATTTCCACAATCCTGACCTCCGGCCAGAAGAACAGCTGTGTGGCAGGAAAAGAGCTGCTCCGTGAGCTGGTAGCCATGGAAAAAGGCGAGATCACGGTCCAGATCGGAAGCGGTGTGGATGCTGCCGCCATCCGGGAACTGCAGCCCTATACGGGAGCCCATGCCTTCCATATGACCGGAAAAGTCGTGCTGGAGAGCAGCATGCAGTACCGCAAGGAAGGCGTCAATATGGGACTGCCGTCCTTAAGCGAGTTTGAGATCTTCCGCACTGATGCGGAGAAGATCCGTGAAGCAAGAAAAGTACTGGAAGAATTGTAGGAGAAGAAAACATGTTTTTAGAGAAAAGTAAAAGCCGTATTGAGGCTGAGTTTGCAAAAAGAGCAGCGGAAGTTCCTGCTGTAAAAGAAGCGGAAAAAGAGATCGAAACTTACCGCCCGGAGGTGGCTCTGGCACTGAAATTCCTTTACACCACCATGCCGTTGAGCGATGTGGGAAACTATGGCGTTTCTTCTTTCCTGGATTATGCCGAGCACGGCGTTTTCCTCTGGGAGAACAGCCCCTATGTGAAAAAAATGCCCGAGGAAATTTTCCTCAACTATATCCTTTATCACCGGATCAACACCGAGGAGATTCTGGACTGCCGGAGCATTTTCTATGAAGATCTGAAAGACAGAATCCAGGGAAAATCCATGGCAGAGGCAGCGATAGAAATCAACTACTGGTGTGCGGAGAAGGCCACCTATCACACGACCGATAACCGTACCATCGCGCCCATCAACGTTTACCGCTGTGGAAACGGCCGCTGCGGAGAGGAATCCACTTTCACCATCAGCGCTCTGAGAAGCGCCGGCATCCCGGCCCGTCAGGTTTACGCGCCCTTCTGGTCCCACTGTGATGACAACCACGCCTGGGTAGAACTTTGGTGCGACGGAAAATGGTACTTCACCGGAGCTTGCGAACCGGAACCGATCCTGAACAAGGGCTGGTTCACGAACGCTTCCTCCCGTGCCATGATGGTACATTCCCGCTGGTTCGACAAGATCGTTCCGGAAAACGAGGATGTGAACGGAATCGAGGGCAACGCCATGGTGCTGAACCAGCTTCGCCGCTATGCTGATGTGAAAGAGGTTTCCATCCGGTTGAAAAAGCCCGACGGAACTCCCGCAGCCGGAACCAGACTTTCCCTCGAAGTTTTCAACTATTCCCAGTTCCTGCCCATCGCCCATATGGTTACTGACGAGAAGGGCGAGATCCATGTGACCACCGGAAAAGGAAGTCTTCATATCAACGTTATGCAGGACGGTCTCTGGGCAGAGGGTGCCATCGATACGAGAAAAGAGGATATTCTGGAGCTGACGCTAAAAGAGTTTGCCATCCCGGAAGGCTGGCAGAATTTTGATTCCATCGCCCCGATCGACACGCCGGTGAACACCGATCAGCCCACCGAGGAGCAGAAGGAAGAACGTGACCGTCGCCTTGCCGAGGCTCTGAAGATCCGCACCGCCAAAGTGGAAGCATTTATCCCCGACTGGAAAGTGGATTTTGTGGATAAAGCAGGCGAAAATAAAGAAGTTTGTGAAAAACTCATGAGCGTTCTCACGGACAAAGACCGGATCGACGCCAAACCTGCCGTTTTAAAGAGCCATGTGGACGCAGCACTTCATCTGAAGGATGCTTACCCGGAGAACATTTACTATTCCTATGTGCTGAATCCGAGAGTCTTCAACGAAGTTATGACCGATTACCGCGGAGCCATTGCGGCCGCTTTCACAGAGGAAGAGAAAGCTGCTTTCCGTGAGGATCCGAAGGCAATCTGGAGCTGGATCGAGGAGAATATCAAGGTTTGCCCGGAGGCCGAGCAGGAGAGCGTTTACTTTGTTCCCACAGCTTCCCTGAAAATCAGAAAATCCAGCGAACTTTCCCGCCATATTCTGTTTGTGGCGATCGCCAGAACCCTCGGCGTTCCCGCAAGACTCAATCCGATGGACGGAGCTATGGAATATCTGATGCCGGATTCCGTAAAACAGGGAGCAGAGGCTTACGAGAACAGCAAATTCCAGGCCGTTATCGCCGGAAAAGCAAAAGAGGCACGTCTGGTATTCACCGACGGCGGTCTGACCTGGACCTATAATCAGAACTGGTCCATCGCCCGCCTTGAGAAGGACGGTTATCTCCCCCTTGAGTTGGAAGACCTTTCCTGGGAAAATGGAAAGCTTGCCATCGAGGCAGATCCGGGCATTTACCGCATCCTTACCGGAAACCGCCTGCCGAACGGCAACGTCTTCGGCAAGAGCCTGACCTTCTCCGTGGAAAAAGGAGAGGAGAAGACCGTGGAACTGAGCTCCCGGGAAGCAAAACTGAACGATATGCTGGAAGATATCGCCATCCTGCCCTTCAACCTGCTGGAAAAAGACGGAACCAAAGTTCCTGCAGCCGATGTGACCAGAGGCGGCCGGAAGATCCTCTTCTGGCTGGAAGTCAGCAAAGAGCCCACCGAGCACATCCTCAATGAGCTCATGGAGAAAAAAGAAGCTTTTGAAAAATACAAAGAGAATCTGCTCTTTATTATAAAGAAGGAAGAGGACCTGAACGACCCGACCTTAAGCCGTTGCCGTGCCGCTCTGCCGGGCATCCCCGTGCTTTACGATACCTTCACCGAGAACATAAACACCCTGGGACGCCGGATGTATGTGGATCCGGAGAAACTGCCGCTGATCCTTGTCACCAGCGGAGAGCTCAACGGCATCTATGCGACCAGCGGATACAATGTAGGAACCGCCGATATGCTTCTTCGTATTTTGGAGATGTAAACACGATAATGTTTCAGAATACCTGTAAAAAGGTATTCTGAACTGTTATAGAGAAAATTCTTGCGAAAGAGAGGACAGAAAAATGTATCAGTTCAACCGCGAAGAGTATGAAAAAAGAATGCAGTGGTTTGTGAACGCTCGTTTCGGTATGTTCATCCATTGGGGACTCTATGCCATCCCCGCCAGAGGCGAATGGGTGAGAAGCTTTGAGGAGATCCCGAAAGAAGACTACATGAAGTATTTCGATGAGTTCGATCCCGTGGATTACGACCCGAAGAAATGGGCGAAAGCCGCAAAAGAGGCCGGTATGCAGTATGTGGTTCTGACTGCAAAACACCACGACGGTTTCTGCCTGTTTGACAGCAAATACACCGATTTCAAATCCACCAACACCAAATGCGGCCGTGACCTGGTGGCAGAGTTTGTGGAGGCAGTGAGAGGCGAGGGCCTGAAGGTTGGACTTTACTTTACCCTGCTTGACTGGTATCATGATGATTATCCCCATTATGGCGACCGCAACCATCCGATGAGAAATAATCCGGCTTACAAGAATGATAACCGTGATTTCAGCCGCTATGTGGATTACATGCACAATCAGATCCGTGAGATCTGCACCAACTACGGCAAACTTGATCTTCTGTGGTTTGACTTCTCCTACGACGATCTGAATGGAGAGGCCTGGAGAGCTACCGATCTGGTCAATATGGTGAGAGAGCTACAGCCGGGCGTCATCATCGACAACCGCCTGGAGGCCAGCGGCGTGGGCTACGGTTCCATGGCTACGGGCAATCCGAAACCCTACCACGGCGATTTCGTAACTCCGGAGCAGATCATCCCGCCTGAAGGCATCAAGGATGTGAACGGAAACGACCTTTACTGGGAGTCCTGCGTGACCATGAACGGAAACTGGGGTTATCACGCAACCGATAACTTCTGGAAACCTTCACCGATGCTGATCAAAAAGCTGGTAGAGTGCGTATCCAAGGGCGGAAACCTGATCCTGAACGTGGGACCGGACGCCAAAGGAAACATTCCCGACGCTTCCCAGAAGATCTTGAGCGAGATCGGCACCTGGATGAAGAAAAACAAAAACAGCATTTACGCCTGCGGCAAGGCAGGTATTCCGAAACCGGACAACGGCCGTCTGACCCGCAACGGCAACAAGCTGTACTATCATCTCTACGAGAATACGATCGGACCGATGCCACTTATGGGTATCAAGAAAGATCAGGTGAAATCCATCCGCTATCTGGCAACAGGAGCAGAGGTGCCCATCTCCACCAGCTGGGTACATACGGACTATCCGGACATCGTTTTTGCTGATCTGGGCCCGAACCCGATCCTGCCGGACGGCGTGGATACCGTTCTTGAAGTAACCTTAAAAGACTGACTCTGAAAAGAGAGATACATGGAAAAGTAAAAATCCGTGACCTGAGCGAGAAGGTTCAGGTCACGGATGATTGTATATTAGAAAAGAGAGAGGCTTCCAATGGAAAAATATAAGAAAAAGGAGAGGCTTTTCGCACTCCTGCCGGTCATCATTCTGGTTTTGACTGTTTTTTTCGCAGGGAGCCCTGTGAAGGCGGAGCAAAAAACGCACACGATCTGGTTTTTCTTTGAGAATGTGTGTGCCTCCTGCCATGAAGAGGACGATTTCTATGACCTGTTCAACCGCTGCGTGACAGCAGAGGAGAAAGCTTCCATTTTCTATGATATCCGTACTTATAATGTATTCAAAAGTGCGGATGAAGCGGTGTTTGAAGAGACTTTAAAGGAAAATGGCAAGGTAAAAACGGACGTCACTTTGCCGGTTTTGTATATTGACGGACAGTGGCTGAGCGGTTATGATAAGATAGAGAAGGAACTTCACGGAGTGTTGTTTGAAGAAAAAACAGCTTCGGAAAGTTCTGAGAATAATACAGAAAACAGTGAAATCTCCACGGAGAAAACTTCGAGATGGGCGCTTCCCGAGATCGACGCGGAAGGGGACGAACCGGCGGTTCTTCTTTTTACCACCTATTCCTGCAGTGCCTGCGAGGAGATCAAGGAATATTTAAAAGATCTTCTGGAAGAAAAAGATTTTGTCCTGACGGAGGTCAATGTGGCAGAGGGAGAGAATATCCAGCTTTTCAAAGAGCTTGTCGGAGCTTTTGGCAGGGATGCGGACGATGGAAAAGTGCCGGCCGTCTTTGCCGGTGAGACCGCTCTTCTCGGAAAAGATGAGATTGAGGAAAAACTTCCGGAGCTTCTGGAAAAAGGCGAAGCGCCTTATGCAAAAATAGAAGAAAAATTAGAAAATCTGGGCGAAGGCGAGGCTGTTACTGCGGCAAGCCTTGCAACTCTTTTTGGAGCAGGTCTTCTGGCAGGCTTTAATCCCTGTTCGATCTCGATGCTCCTGATGCTTTTTTCCATTCTGCTCACGACACGGGCCTCCGTTCTGAAAAACGGAATCCTCTATCTGGTCGGAAAATATGTGACTTATTTAGGTCTGGGCCTGGGGATCTGCTTTGCAGCTTCAAAGATCGACCAGAATCTTCTGGGCCGGTTTGGTGCAGTCGTCAATGGAATTCTGATCGTCCTATTCCTTTTTGTGGCAGTGATGAATTTCCTGGATTTTCTCAGTGTGAGAAAGTCCGAATATGGCAAGGTGCGGATGCAGCTTCCGAAGAAGCTCCGCCATCTGAACCATCAGATGTTAAAAAAAGCCTCTCACATGGAGGGGGCTTTTCTTGGAATTCTGATTCTGGGACTGGGCATTGCCGTCTCTCTGGGTGAATTTTTCTGTACCGGACAGATTTACATGGCTTCGATCCTCTATCTTCTCCGGACGGCCAGAGAACAGTGGCTTTCCCTCCTTGGAATACTGATGGTCTATGTGACGGCCATGAGTATTCCGGCGGTCGTGATCCTGGTGGTCATCGCGAAGACGAAGGGAACGGGAAGGGTTTCCGACTTTATGCTGAAACATATGGGAGCCATTAAGCTCTTAAACTGCCTGCTCTTTCTTTTCTACGCCGCCTATTTCCTGCTGAGATAAGTGCTTTCAGAGAAGGACGCAGGAGGTAATATCCGGAAGATCCGCGTAGGTAAGCAGAAACCCCCCGGGTTTTCCGGAAGTTTCACCAAGGAGCTCCTGGTGCAGTTCCTCGGTGAGGCGCACGCGGACCGCATCCCGGTGAATAAAACAGGGTTCCGGGTCGTCAAAAAAGTAGATACTTTTTTCAATCAGCACCTTTTCTTTGATGGGAATATCTTTTAAAAGGCCCTCGTAGATCACTTTTTCTCCCGACCGGATACGGACGGAGGGGAGAGCGGGGGCAGCAGCTTTTTTCTTAAAGAACATGGTCGGCACTCCTTTGTGAAAGATAACTTTATGGTACTATAAAACTGGTCCTTTCGTCAACCAGCGCTTATGAGAAAGACAGGGTGAGTGAGCAGATGAAAAAGAGGAAAATTCGTAAAAAGAAACAGTGGAATGAGAACAGGAAAAGATGGATCTCCCTGAATTTTCTGGGATCCTATCTTTTGATCCTTCTGGCGCCGGCCATCGCGGTGGTAGCTGTGTACTGCACTGCCCAGAATGCCATGGTGGAAACCCAGAAGGAGCGGATCCAAAGCGCGGTCAACGAGGTGGGCGTCAGCTTTAACCGGGAGATCAAGGAAGCCCAGAATGCCGGCTATTATGTAGGCAAAGAGAAGCGGCTTTCCAGTTATCTGATGAAGGCCCGGCCGACGGAGAAAGAGCAGGAATTTTATTCCCTCTATACGATCTCGACCACTTATCCCAACTATGCCCTGACGAATCAGGCCATCAAGAACGTCTTCGTTCTGGTTTCGAACAGCCGGTATCTCATGAAGATTCCCCAGGTCATCCCACAGACGGAGATCGGGCGTGTGACTCTGGAGGGCTTTCCCTTTGGCAGTTATGAGGACTTTATCAATTATTACAGTACGCAGAACCAGAGCCAGTCTGTCTTCTATTATGAGGATGAGAAAGGCCAGGCTTCGCTTCTTATGCCTTGCAAGGTGACTTATCCTTACTGTCCCTCCGGCGAGTGCGCGGTAGTGGTGCAGCTGGACTGGGGGCAGATCACGAAAATGCTCCGACCGGTTCTTGCCGGAAAAGAGGGTGTGGCAGCTCTTGTGGACGCGGACGGCCAGATCCTGGTCTGTGCGGAAAACTCCGGCAGAGGCAATCGCCTGATTTATGGAAGCAAAGAGGGCAGCATGGAAGACTTCATCGGGAATGTGGGCTGGAAAACAGGCAGCCTTGTGACCTGCAGCACCAGACTTTCCTGTAATGGCTGGCAGATCGTCGCGGCAGTTCCCCGAAGCGTCCTCACAGCCCAGATCGGCACCACCCGCTATGTGACGGTGGTACTCTGTTTTGTGTCTGTTTTCATCGGAATGATCGTCTGCCTTTCCTACTGGTACCAGCGAAAAGGCATGGTGCAGGAATTTTTTGCCCTGAAAGAACGAATCGTTCAGGGAAAAACGATCCAGAAGGAAAAACTCCGGTTCTGGGGAAGCTTTAACAGCTTCCTGACAGAGGTGGATCAGCTCCAGAATACTGTCGAGCAGCAGGAAAATATGCTCCGGGAAGATTTCGTGAGAAAAACGCTTTACGGAGGCTTTGACTCGGAGAAGCAGCTGGAGGCGGAGGCGAAAAAAGCAGGCTTTCCGCTGAAAAAAGGCTTCTATTATGTGGTGGATATGCAGTTTGAGGATCCCTTGAGAAGCGGCGTGAACATAAGCCGCGAGGAGTTCAGCTCGATGCTCGATCAGCTGCTGGTCCTGTATATCGCCTGGAAATACTGGCGTTACTCGGTCAGTGAGCTTTCAGTGGTGCTGCTGATCTGGAGCCAGGAGGAGCTTCCGGCAGTGGAACTTAAGAAAGCGCTGGAAGAGATGAACTATGAGTTTTACAGCTGTCTGGAGGTCCAGAGCTATACCGGTATCAGCACGGCGGTGAGGGAGCCTCTGGAGATTGCAAGGCAGTATGAGATCGCATCGAGGATCAGTGAGTTTGCGAGATACCGGGGAATCCGCGTTCCGGTGCTGCCGGGAGAGCTTCCGAGGGAGCAGGCGCTGGATCAGCCCCTCTTTATGACCATCGATATGGAGCTCAAACTGGTGAAACAGATCCAGAGCGGCAGTGTAGAACAGCTGGAAGAGCTCATCGAGCAGATCAAAAGCGTCTATTTCCGGCCCGGAAACAGCCAGTACACCTATCGCCATACCATAGAAATTCTGCGGGGCTGCCTGTTCCGCAGTATTCCGGCGGAGGCAGAAGACCCCGAGGCCAGAAGGATCCGGGAAGCGGCCCAGAAGGTTTACCTCGAGGAGCCGTTGTTTGACCTTCTCCGGGAGACCAGAGCCCTCTGCGCGAGTCTTCAGGAGAAAAAAGAAGAGGCGGCGGTGGATCTCGACCGAGAAAAAATTTCCGCCTACATCGAGGAGAACCTCGGAAATGCCTGGCTGAACTTAAGCGTTCTGGCAGAATGGCTGGAAGAACCGGAGAGAAAATTATATAATGACTTCAAGTTATGCTTTGGCATGTCTTTCAGCAGCTATCTGGAACAGCGAAGGATGGCCAGAGCCTGCGAACTTTTAAAGGACGGCGTCGCCGTCAAGGAGACCGCGGAGAAGGTCGGCTACTGCAGCGATTATTCGTTCCGAAGAGCCTTCAAACGCGTGGTGGGAATCCCGCCCAGCGATTTCCGTAAAATGCAGACTGTATGAAAATTTGGCAGCCCTCTGTGATCAGTGGGCTGTCTTTTTGTCTAAAAGAACGGAAAACACCGGACAAAACCCTTGAAAACCGGGCAATTTGTAAAAATGTATGCCCTTTTGGAAATGTGTATGTTGTAAAAATGCTGGGAAAAGTGCTAAACTTGGAGTGTAGTTAAGGCGTGCTGGATGAAAGCACACCGAAATTGGAGAAGAGAATCTATATGAAAAGGAGGAAGATTTTATGAAGAAAAATCTTGCCAAAGCAACAGCCCTTCTGCTCACAGCCGGAATGCTCGGTGGCACTGGTATCACCGCAGCAGCTTCTGATGTAGAGCTGAATCCGGGTGGAACCTATCCGGTAGTGAAAGACGGAACCCTTGAGTTTGACTGTTTCACCATGTCCATGCCGAACGTTGAGGACCTCCAGACCAATGATTTCACCAAATATATGGAAGAGAAGACCGGTATCAAAATGAACTTCCTGACCGGTGGCCGTGACGACTGGAGCGACAAACTGAACCTGATGCTGCAGTCCAACGATTACCCGGATGTAATCCTGGGCGTATCTCCGGATCTTGCAAAATATGGTGTAAAAGAGGGTATGATCATTCCTCTGGATGATTATCTGACCGAGGAGAACGTTCCGAACTACTTAAAGATGATGGAGCCCTACGGTCTGGATATGACAAAAGAGGCTGACGGAAAGATCTATTCCCTGGCTGATATCAATGTCTGCTACCACTGCCAGTATGGTAGAAAAATGTGGGTAAATAAACGTTACCTGGATGAGATGGGTATCGATGTTCCCACCACAACCGATGAGTTTTATGATGCCTGCAAGAAATTCCTGGAGTACAAACCCAATGGCGTAGCTATCGGCGGCGCTGCTCAGGGATGGTACAGCCGTATGCAGGACTGGCTGATCGATGCATTCGTTCTGATGCCGAATACTTCTTATACCACCAGCCAGAAAGATACCATCGCACTGAATACCGACACCAACGAGATCGAGTGCGTAGCAACGGATGACCGTTACAAAGAAGCAATGAAATGGATCAAGAGCCTCTACGATCTGGGCGCTATCTATGATGGTGACTTCACTCAGACCGGTGAGCAGCTGAAGACTCTGGTTAACCAGGCTGATGAGCCGGTTCTGTTCTTCACCGCTGGTACCATTTCTGATATGATCGATGCAACCAGCAACCCGGATTTCTACAAAGACTATGAGTGCATGGCTCCGATCGCAGGACCGGATGGAACCAGAATTGCATTCCAGACTCCGAACCCGGGCGTAAACAGCGGCGCATTCTGCATCACTGACAAATGTGAGAATCCGGAAGCAGCTCTTCGCTGGATCGATTTCTTCTACAGTGAGATCGGTGACCTTTGCTCTCAGTATGGTGCTGATGAGGGAACTGACTGGGTACTGAATCCGGAGGGAAAAGTTGGCCTGAACGGCGAGCCTGCTAAATATGAAGTTCTGAACCTTTACAGCGCAGAGACCCAGAATCACGACTGGCAGGATATCGGTATCCGTGTAGCTCCGGCTGACTATCGTCTTGGCCAGGCTGTAGATCCGGATGTAGATGTTCACAGTACAGCAGGACTTGAGAAACTCCTCTATGATGCAAGTGCTGAGCTCTATGCTCCGTATGCAGGAACCAGCAACATCAAACTTTTCGATGAGATGAAACTTACCGATGAAGAGTCCACCAACATCTCTGTTATCGCAGTAGAAGTTGCTGACATCATCGAGAGTGATTCCGTAGCATTCATGACCGGTGCAAAAGACATCGATTCTGAGTGGGACAGCTTCAAAGATTCTCTTGACAAAGCAGGTCTGCAGGATCTGATCGCTGTATACCAGGAAGCTTACGCTCGTTCCAGCGAGGGTGGCGAGACTGAAGCAACCACTGAGGCAGCAGCAGAGACTGAGGCAGCAACAGAGGCAGCTGAAACCACAGCAGAGACCGAGACTGAGACCGCAGCATAATCGGAAGAACGTCTGAAAGATATAAGAAAAAGGAGAGGAGCTGCCGTTTTCAGCGGCGGCTCCTTTCTTACATAAGAAGGCCAGCCACAACAGTCCCGTCAAGTGGCTGAGCGACGGACAAGATTCTGGCTGGCCGGGATCAATCATGTGGGGATTTGTCCCTTGCTCAGACATTTGACGGGGAGCAGGCGGAGGCTGTGCAGAAGAAAAAACGCACAGGAACCGCGTACTTCGGAAGAATGATTTATCAGAGTAAGAATAGGAGGATGCTCGGATGGGTAAACAGAAACAGAAAATTTACAATCCTGATCCAAAAAATAGAATTAAAAGCAATAACTGGCAGTTCTGGGCAATTATCGCTCTGCCGGTGATTTATGCAGTGGTATTTGCATACATTCCCATGGCTGGAATTCTCATCGCTTTTGAAGACTACAGCCCCCGTGGAGGAATCTTCGGAAGCGACTGGGTGGGCCTGAAATGGTTCCAGCAGTTCCTGACTTCCACCTCAAGTGTCAGAGTCATCAAGAATACCTTAATCCTTGGTGTATATTCCCTGATCGTAAACTTTCCCCTTCCGATTCTTCTGGCCATCGGCCTGAATGAGCTGAGAAGTGTGAAATATCGGAAATTTATCCAGATGGTAACCTATGCACCCTACTTCATTTCTGTTGTTGTCATGGTTGGTATGATGATGCAGATGATGGATCTTCGTACCGGTATTATCAACGTTCTTCTCCAGAAGATCGGCTGCGATCCGGTGAACTTCTTTGGTAATGTCAAGCTGTTCCGTCACGTCTATGTATGGAGCGGCCTGTGGCAGACAGCCGGTTATTCCTCTGTTATCTACATTGCAGCCCTGTCCGGTGTAAGCCCGGAGCTTCAGGAGGCAGCAATTGTGGACGGCGCTTCCCGTGTTCAGAGAATCTGGCATGTGGATATCCCGGCCATCCTTCCCACCGTTATCACCATGCTGATCTTCAACTGTGCAAGCGTTGTAAGCATTGGTTTTGATAAGGTTTACCTGATGCAGAACAGCCAGAACAGCAATGTTTCCGAGGTTATTTCCACCTTTGTTTATAAGATCGGTATGGTAAACTCCAACTTCGGATTTTCCACCGCTGCCGGCCTGTTCCAGTCCATCGTATCATTCGTCCTGCTGGTTGCTGTAAATAAGATCTGTAAAAAAGTAACAGAGACCAGTTTGTGGTAAGGAGGGGTAAGAATGAATCATCAGCTTAAATTCAAAAACATGCGCACAGGCGATAAAGTCTTTGATATCGTGAACTATACCCTGTTAACCCTTATCATGGTTATCGTCCTTTACCCGGTGCTTTATATCGTAGCGGCATCCTTCTCAGATCCCCAGGCCGTTGTCAGTGGCGAGGTTTTCATCCTTCCGGTGCGTCCGACCCTTCGCGGATATGAGGCCGTATTTAAAAACAAAAAGATTCTCACCGGTTTTGCAAACTCTGTATATTATCTGGTAGTGGGCACTCTGCTGAATCTGGTAATGACCATGCTCTGTGCTTATCCGCTTTCCAGAAAAGAGTTTCGTGCCAGAGGCGGAATTGCCATGTTCTTCGTATTTACCATGTATTTCAGCGGCGGACTGGTACCGTCCTATATCCTGGTAAACAGCCTGCACCTGACCAACACCCGTTGGGCCATGATCATCCCGTCAGCAATGTCCACCTATAATATGATCATCTGCCGTACCTACATGACTAACAGTATTCCGGATGAAATGTATGAGGCAGCCCAGATCGACGGCTGTACTCCCTGGAAATATTTCCTGAGTATTGTGACCCCGCTGTGCAAACCGATTCTTGCGGTTCTGACCCTGTATTACGGTGTTGCAAAATGGAACGACTACTATACAGCTATGATCTATTTAAGAGACGATACCCTGATGCCTCTGACCATCGTCATGAAAGAGATCCTGATCCAGAACAAGATCGATATGACTCAGATCGGAAACGCCTCCAACCTGGCGAAACTGCAGGGTATGTCCGAACTTCTGAAATACTCCACGATTGTTGTGGCCTCCGTTCCGGTTATGCTCCTGTATCCGCTGGTACAGAAGCACCTCGTAAAAGGTGTTATGATCGGAGCTGTCAAGGGTTAAAAAACACCTTGACAGACAGCTTTTCCCGTGTCTATAATGAGCTTATCAGTGAAAGGGAGTAGCTGCCATTACGAATGGATTTCCCCGCGTCAGTACGATCGCCCTCCGGCGGTCCGCAGGAAATTGAAATAGCGAGACTTTTACCGTAGCGTTTTTATGCGCTGCGGTAGAAGTCTTTTTTTATGGCAGCTCCCGGAAAAGGAGGAAAACATATGGAGTTTCTGGTGGAGGGCCTGCGGGCCGTGACCTGGCAGCAGGTCGTTATGTATCTGGTGGGTTTTGTTCTCATTTATCTGGCAATCAGGAAGGAATACGAACCCTCGCTGCTCCTGCCGATGGGCTTTGGAGCGATCCTTGTAAACTTACCCTTCTCAGGTGTGCTGGATCAGACGTTGCAGGGTGGTATCCAGTCGAATGGAATTATTCAATGGCTGTTCCATACGGGAATCGAGGCCTCGGAAGCGATGCCGATCCTGCTGTTTATCGGCATCGGAGCCATGATCGATTTCGGGCCGCTGCTCACTAATCCGCTGATGTTTCTCTTTGGAGCGGGAGCCCAGTTCGGTATCTTCGCGGCGATCCTTCTGGCGGCAGCCCTGGGGTTTGATCTGAAAGACGCAGTTTCAATTGGCATCATCGGAGCAGCAGATGGTCCGACCTCTATTCTGGTTTCACAGGTTCTGGGTTCCAGATATATCGGAGCTATCGCTGTGGCAGCCTACTCCTACATGGCTCTCGTGCCGATCGTTCAGCCCTTCGCGATCCGCCTTGTCACGACGAAAAAAGAGCGGCAGATTCATATGGAGTACCATCCCGGCTCTGTCACGAAAACCATGCGGATTCTTTTTCCGATCATTGTGACCATGGTGGTGGGCTTCGTGTCTCCCCAGTCGGTGGCCCTCGTAGGTTTCCTGATGTTTGGAAATCTGATCCGGGAATGCGGCGTCCTTCACACGATGTCGGAGACGGCCCAGAACACGCTGGCAAACCTGATCACAGTCCTTCTTGGCATCACGGTTTCCTTCAGCATGCGGGCGGAAGCTTTTGTCACCGTTGATACGCTGATGATCCTGGCCATCGGCCTCTTTGCCTTTGTTATGGACACGATCGGCGGCGTGCTTCTGGCGAAATTCATGAATCTTTTCCTGAAAAAGAAGATCAACCCCATGATCGGCGGAGCCGGAATTTCCGCGTTCCCGATGTCCTCCCGGGTCATCCAGAAGATGGCGATGGAGGAGGACCCGACCAATGTCATTCTGATGCATGCGGCAGGAGCCAACGTTTCCGGGCAGATCGCTTCCGTCATCGCGGGCGGTCTGGTCATCAATCTGGTAAGTCGTTTCTTATAAAAAAGGAGGTTTTCATATGAATACATCAAATATTCTCGCGGCCCTGGAGATCATGGGAAAAGGAATGGAAGGTATTTTTGTCACGATTCTGATCATTATGGTCTGTGTCTGGCTGATGGGTAAGATTGGAAAAAACAAGTAAGATAGGAAATTTGCATGAAATCCCGGGTCATGTAAAAATGATTCGGGATTTTTTTATATTTGGTTGACTTTTTTAAAAAAAGTTTTATAATGTTTGGTGACGAACAATCTAACAGGAGAGGAGAAACTATGTTAAAGACATTAGGAGCTCAGGTAAAAGAGTACAAAAAGGCTTCCATTGCGACTCCTGTCTTCATGATTCTGGAAGTCATCATGGAAATGATTATACCCCTGATGATGGCTTCAATCATTGACGATGGAGTGGAAGCCGGAAATCTTCATCACATTTATGTGATGGGCGCCTGGATGATCGTAGCTGCACTGATCGGTCTTTTCGCCGGTGTGATGGGCGGAAAATACGGCGCGAAAGCATCAACTGGCTTTGCGAAAAACTTGCGGCAGGCCATGTTTGAAAACATCCAGACCTATTCTTTTTCAAACATTGACAAATTCAGTACGGCGGGTCTTGTGACGCGTCTGACCACCGACGTGACGAACCTGCAGAACGCATATCAGATGCTTCTTCGTATGTGTATGCGTGCCCCGGCCAGCATGATTGTAGCCATGGCCATGGCTTTCATGATCAATGCCCGTCTGGCCAGCATTTATCTTGTTGCTGTCATCCTTCTGGGATGCTGCCTGTTCTTTATTATGAGCAGAGCCAGCAAATATTTCCAGCAGGCCTTCCCGAAATACGATGATCTGAATGCCAGCGTGCAGGAGAACGTTTCTGCCATCCGTGTGGTAAAAGCTTATGTGCGTGAAGGTCATGAGACCAGCAAATTTCAGAAAGCCAGCGGAAACATCTACAACATTTTCTGTAAAGCAGAGAAAAATATTTCTTATAACGCACCGCTGATGCAGTTTACCGTCTACAGCTGTATTCTTCTGATCAGCTGGCTGGGCGCCAAGATGATCGTTGGCAGCAGCCTGACAACCGGCGAGCTGATGAGCCTTCTTACCTATTGCATGAATATCCTTATGAGCCTCATGATGCTCTCCATGGTATTTGTTATGGTGACGATGAGTATGGCCAGTGCAGAGCGTATCGCCGAGGTTCTTAATGAGAAGAGCGATTTGGACAATCCGGAGCATCCGGACTTCGACGTTCCCAACGGAAGCATTGAATTTGACCATGTAAACTTCAGCTACCGCAAAGGCGAAGGAAAACCCGTTCTTTCCGATATCAATTTTTCCATAAAATCTGGAGAGACCATCGGTATCATCGGAGGTACCGGAAGCGCCAAGACCAGCCTGGTGAACTTGATCAGCCGTCTTTACGACGTCAGCAGCGGAAGTGTAAAGGTAGGCGGAAAAGACGTCCGTTCCTACGATATGGAGAAGCTTCGTGACGAGGTTTCCGTCGTTCTCCAGAAAAACGTCCTGTTTTCCGGAACGATTCTTGAGAACCTTCGCTGGGGCGATAAGAACGCTTCCGAGGAGGAGTGTATCCGTGCCTGCCGTCTGGCCTGCGCCGACGAGTTCATTGAGCGGATGCCGGACAAATACAATACTTACATCGAGCAGGGCGGTTCCAACGTATCCGGAGGTCAGAAACAGCGTCTCTGTATCGCCAGAGCCCTCCTGAAGAAACCGAAGATCCTGATTCTCGACGACAGCACCAGCGCCGTAGATACAGCCACCGACGCAAAGATCCGTAAGGCGTTCCTGGAGGAGATCCCGGCTACGACGAAACTCATCATCGCCCAGCGTATCTCCAGTGTGCAGGATGCGGATCGCATCATCGTTATGGATGACGGTAAGGTCAACGGCATCGGAACTCATGAGGAGCTTTTGAAGTCCAACGAGATCTACCGCGAGGTTTACGAATCCCAGACTGGTGGCGGTGGAGACTTTGATGAAAAGAGAGGTGAAGCATAATGGCAGAAGCAAAACTCGTAAAAGGCCCCATGGGACGGCCTCCCAGAGGAGTGAAGCCCCAGGTGGAAAATCCAGGCAAGATTTTTGTCCGGATCATGAAATATGTGCTGAAAAATTATACGCCTCACTGCATCATTGCTGTGGTTTCAATTTTTGTCAGCGTGCTGGCAAACGTACAGGGAACCATGTTCATGAAGACCCTGATCGACAGCTATATCATGCCCATGCTGAAGGCTTCCGATCCGGATTTCACGCCGCTTCTTCATGCGATTCTCCGTGTGGCAGTCTTTTATCTCATTGGTATTCTGGCTACGTTTGCCCAGAACCGTGTGATGATCTATGTGACCCAGGGAACCTTGAGAAACCTGAGAAACGATTTGTTTGCTCACATGGAAAAACTGCCGATCAAATATTTTGACACTCATTCCCACGGAGATATCATGTCCATCTACACGAACGATATCGATACTCTCCGTCAGATGATCAGCCAGAGTATTCCGCAGGTGCTGAACAGCGCCATCACGATTGTAAGTGTTTTTGTCAGTATGCTGATCCTGAATATTCCGCTGACGATCACGACTCTCATCATGGTAGCGATTATGATGACCGTCACCAAGAAGGTAGCCGGACTTTCTGGAAACTTCTTCGTGAAGCAGCAGAAAGCTCTGGGTGAGGCCAACGGCTTCATCGAGGAGATGATGGACGGCCAGAAGGTTGTCAAAGTCTTCTGTCACGAGGAAGAGAACATCAAGAAATTCAAGGAGCTCAACGACAATCTCTGCGACAGCTCCTACAATGCGAACGCTTTCGCCAACATCCTGGGCCCGATCAACGCCCAGCTGGGAAATGTAAGCTATGTGGTCTGCGCTATCGTCGGCGGTATTCTGGCCCTGAACAGCGTGGGCGGCTTCACCTTGGGTGGACTGGCCAGCTTCCTGACCTTCAATAAGAGCTTTAACATGCCGATCAACCAGGTGAGCCAGCAGCTCAACGCTATCGTTATGGCTCTGGCCGGCGCTGACCGTATTTTCAGACTGATGGACACCACCGTGGAGACCGACGAGGGTTACGTTACCCTGGTCAACGCCAAGACCGAGAACGGCAAGCTCACTGAGTCCAAAGAGCGTACCGGCCGCTGGGCATGGAAACACACCCATCAGGCAGACGGCAGCGTGGACTACATTCCGCTGAAAGGCGCCGTTGTCTTCGACGGCGTGGATTTCGGCTACAACCCGGATAAGATCGTGCTTCACGATGTAGAGCTTTTTGCAAATCCCGGCGAGAAGATCGCCTTTGTCGGTTCCACCGGAGCCGGCAAGACCACAATCACCAACCTGATCAATCGTTTCTACGATATTCAGGATGGTAAAATCCGCTACGACGGCATCAACATCAATAAGATCTGTAAGGCAGACCTCCGCCGTTCCCTGGGTATCGTTCTTCAGGATACTCATCTTTTCACAGGAACCGTTCGCGAGAACATTGCCTACGGAAAACTGGATGCCACCGAGCAGGAAGTCATCGCAGCAGCAAAGCTTGCCAATGCGGACGGCTTTATCCGCCGATTGCCCAACGGCTATGATACGATGCTCACCGGAGACGGAGCCAACTTAAGTCAGGGCCAGAGACAGCTTCTCGCGATTGCCAGAGCTGCCATCGCCGACCCGCCGGTGCTGATCCTCGACGAGGCCACCAGCTCCATCGATACCCGAACAGAGCGCATTGTACAGGATGGTATGGACAAGCTCATGAAGGGCAGAACCACCTTCGTTATTGCCCATCGTCTTTCCACGGTCCGCAATGCCGACTGTATCATGGTCCTGGAACAGGGCCGGATCATCGAGCGCGGTACCCACGACCAGCTCATCGCCGAGAAAGGCAAATACTATCAGCTCTATACCGGAAATCAGGTAAGTGCATAATAATATTTCAGGAGACAGCTCGCTTTTTGGCGGGCTGTTTTTTCCTATATAGAAGAGGAGATAACCAGAGTGAAAAAACTGACCAACATGACAACACATTCTTTTGATCTGGAGCGTTTTGGAAACAATGCCGGTCTGAAGGGATTTTTAAGAAGACACAGTCTGGACGGACTGGAGCTTATGGAGATCGGGGAGGACGAAAAACAGATCCTTCAAAAAGAAGATGTGGTCGGTTTTCATCGGCTCCATTATCCCTGCTGGTATTGTTTCTGGAAAAAAGACACTGGAAGGGGCCTTTGTCGAGGAGATAAAGAGGCGCCCGGAAGTGCTGAAAGGAAGCTACAGAGATCTTTGAATTCCTGGCAAAGAGCCATAAGCAGCAAGAAGAATGGTTGGATACTCAAAAAGTTTATTTTGAGTAAATTGTATATACAATAGTATAATTGTATCAACAGTTTAAAAAATATGAAAAATTTCAAAAAAAGGTGTTGACATTCCGCGGAAGGGGTGATATGATAGTCAACGTCGCAGGGAGCTGCGGCGGAGATGCTCGAAAGAAGTTCGAGAGAACAAAAACTTTTCAAAAAAAGTTAAAAAAGTTCTTGACAAACTGAAACGAACATGATATGATGTAAAAGTTGCTGATGAGCAACGAAAAGCAAAGAACCTTGATAACTGAACAGTGACATATCCTTGAAAGTTCAAAAGAATATA
>OGDF01001570.1_pt1 | contig 33312 bp, 22 predicted proteins | sample 1570141 | NCBI WGS metagenome assembly OGDF01 (sample SAMEA4370581, study PRJEB24528) | human gut metagenome | reverse complement strand
ACAGGATGGCCAGAAATCAGCTCGTCTTCACTTCCTATGAAGTTGGAGACATTACTTACGTTGATATTGGTCAGCTGTTATCTCATAAGATTGAGACATCTATTGACAAAAAGAGATTGCCAATGATTGCTGAGATTGAAATCTCAAGCATCATGAATGAGTGCATGTCCCAAAATGAAGAACTGGGAAATTTTATAGCGATTAAAAATATAGGAATCCTATTTGAGCCCGCACTTCAGATTGACGTTAAATCCTTCCTAGATAAATGGTCTCGAGGGACGGTGTTGATAGTTAATCATACCGGCGAGATTAAACAGAACAGATTCTATTTAGCAAAGAATAATACGCGTTACGTCGCAAACTTAACTGATATAACATACAAAACTATATGACGATGAAGTACAAGGAACTAATACAGTTCGATCCAATCGACGAAATCATCAAGTTTGGCAAACTGGATGATGAAGACTATAGAGCCAAACTTGTTCGAAACTTCGTATGCTCTGCTGCTTATGAAGACAGAATTATTCCGCAGATTTGCTCAAAACTTGATTTGAATGCAAGCACAGAGACTAAGGGCATTCAGATTGTCGGTAACTATGGTACCGGTAAATCTCACCTCATGTCTTTGTTCTCAATCATAGCTGAGAATGCTGACTACCTACCAATGGTTCAGAGTGCAAAGGCTAAAGATTGGCTGAAGACAATTGCCGGAAAGTACCTTGTATATAGGTTTGAACTTGGTCACACCACAGAATTGTGGGATGTTGTCACATACTATATCGACCAGGCCCTCGCATCCTGGGGCGTTGACTATTGTATTTCTGAAGACGCCTCTCATGCTTCTTACTATGAGAAGCTTCAAAAGATGATGGCAGCCTTCGAGGATAAGTATCCAGACAAAGGTTTCATGCTGGTAGTAGACGAGATGCTTTCATACCTCAAAGGCAGAAGCGAACCTTCTAAGCTCAACCGTGACCTTCAAGTTCTTCAGGCTCTTGGTCATATGAGTGACCGCACACATTTCAGAATGGTCTTTGGCGTCCAGGAGTTGATTTATCGCTCTCCTGAATTCCAGTTTGCAAAAGACATGCTCAGCCACGTAAATGAGCGTTATATCGACCTTACAATACAAAAGGAAGACGTTCAGTTCATCGTCCAGAAACGTCTTCTCCAAAAAGACGAGCATCAAAAGGCTTGGATACGCACTCATCTCAAGAAGTTTGCAGCAATGTTTCCTCAGATTGGCCATAACCTTGAGTCTTACGTAAATCTGTTCCCTGTTCACCCTTCATATTTTGAGAACTTCTCTCTAATACGTATAGGCAAGAGCCAACGAGAGGTACTCAAGACTCTCTCCAACAAGTTCAAGAGCATAATTGAAGATGAAGTTCCGGAAAAAGTTCCTGGCCTTATATGCTATGATTCATATTGGCAGGATATGGTAAACAATGTTGATTTGAAAGCTGACCCTGATGTCAGCAAAGTATGCGACATTGTGGAAATTGTAGACCAGAAAATTGAAGATAATTTCATTAGAGGTCTTGTTTCAAAGAAGCCACTGGCTCACCGCATTGTATCTGCGGCAGCCATAAAGATACTTCAGGGTGATTTGTCAAAGCAGAATGGTGTAACTGCAGATGCTTTGGCCAATGATCTATGCTATGTAGACGAGATGTGTGACACCTATGACGAGCTGGTGGAAGACGTATTCGACGTTGTTCTTGACGCTGTAAAAGACGCCACTCAGGGCGAGTATTTCGATAACAAATCAAATGAATATCATCTTCGTCTTGAGGGTGGTAAAAACTACGAGAATGACGTAAAGGTGTTTGCCGCTTCAATGGGCGCAAGCCAGAAAGACGAGTACTTCTATAAGTTCTTGGCAGAGATTTTTATGCTCGGAGAACAGACCTACCGTCCAACCTTCCGCATTTGGCCGCACTCAATCGAATGGCAATCCCATAAATGCACACGCGCAGGTTATATCTTCATGGGAGACCCTAACAGTCGCTCTACAACCCACCCAGAGCAGCACTTTTATATCTATTTCATGCCTATCTTCAATCTTGACGGGATAGAGCGTTTGACCGTGAATGATAGTGTTTACTTCTTGATGGATGGTCTTGACGAGGCGTTCAAGAACAATGTTTCTTTGTATGGCGCATCCGTTGCCCTCGAAGGCGATGCTCCAAGCGACGAGAAACCAAAGTTCAAACAACTCAGAGAAAAATACTATCGCGAAGCAAGGAACCTGTTTAACAATCAATTCCTTCCTAAGACCGTAGTTGAATACATGGGAGAACAGCACCCTATGGCAAGTATGCCGGGTGCTCAGGCTGATACCCTCATTGATTCAGTAAGCCAGATTACTTCATTCATAATGGAGCAGCAGTTTACCAATGAGAATCCAAATTATCCTTCATTCTCTGCTCTCCCACAACCTCTTTGCTCTTATTATGGTTCATCGTCAAACCGTGAGAATCTTCTTAGAGCAGCTCGTCAAAAGATTGCTTCTCCAAGCGCGGCGATCCGCAATGGAGAGGCAATCCTAATGGGTCTAAAACTCTGGGAAGATGGACGTATCAATACTGAACACTCACCTTATGCTCGTAGTCTAAAGACAAAATTGGCGGCCAAAGGCGGAATGGTCCTGAATAGGGATGAGATTCTTGAAATATTCTATGCCGCAACCAACGAGTACATCTCAACTGATTTTCATATCGAGGCTGACCTTGAAATGCTTGTTATGGCAGCAATGGCACAGCAGGGTGAGATTGAGATTGTGCTGAATGGTGGCAACAGAATAAATGCCAGCACAATTGCAAACATCAATAACATAAACTCTAACGACAATTACACATTCCTAAATATCTGTCCTCCGAAGGGTTTAAACATCGCTCTCATTCGTGAGATCATGCTTGGAATTCTGGGTACTGACAGGACCGGAGAACTTGACGATCGAGAGAGTAGTGTTTTCGCAGACCTCTGCACACAAGCCCAGCTGCTTGAGAATAGAGTAGTTCGTATTCAGCATGAGATTATGGGAGGCTATACTTTTGCTGGAGATATTGTAATTGTAACAGAAGACGAAGCTCGTGACCTTAACAATACCTTTGATGTCCTCAAAGGTATCTGCAATCAGATTCAGCGCTACAACACAAAGGCAAAGATGCGTAACATCGAGTGGCCTATTGAAGTTGTAAGAAAGGCTATGACTGAGACCAAAAAGAAATTGGAAGAGCTTGAAGCTATGATAAAAGAGCTTGGTGAATTCCGAAACATAATTTCTTACCTCCGCACGGCTTTATCGAATATTCCAGACTCGGAGTTCAAGACAGAAATCTCTACAGCAGTTGACGAATTGGCATCAGTTGTAACTCAAACACAAACAGTCCGCGATACATACAAGAGCAAACTTGAGACTCTTCGTGGTAGGTACGCTGACTGGTATATGGAGGAATACGTTAAAGCTCATATCAGCAGTGTAGATACAGGCAAACTACAGCGCCTGATGAACTGCGACAACAAACGCGTATGTGACATCGTTAATGAAGCTTCTTTTGTAATGCCGCTCCAGTATGACCAGTGGAAGCAGAAAGCAGCTAAACTCAAACCTGCCAATCCGTCAGTAACAAGGCAGGCTATTCTCAATATACCAACATCTGTCGATGGATTCAACCCGACAATCCATGTAGGTATCCTACCGACAATCTCTGAACTTGAGGATGAACTAGATATGATTTACAATAGTTTTGACCAGCAGTTTCATGATGCATTGGAAGACCCGACAACGGAGCGTAATAAAGAGATGCTTACAGACGGAGAAAAGACAACAATCCAGCAATTTGCTGAAGGAACAATCAAGCTCGATTTAACCTACGCTCACACTCTGGTTGATATTATCAAGAAGCTGCAGCATAGTTTCACTCGCATTGAAATTGGAAGTGCAGAGATTGGACAGATTTTCTCACGTCCGATGAATAAGCAGCAGGCTTTGGATGCTCTTGCACAGTATATTGATGCAAAGAGCCGTGGGCATCGTCCAGAGGATATTAGAATTATAATCAGAATAAATAACGAATAAGTATATGGCAGATAAGACGTTGTTCCGAATAGAAGACCTGGAGGAGGTAACACTTGCCCCGCAGCCGGTAGATTGTTTGGGAATGCATTTCGATAGCGATGATGCAAGACGTAACTATTTTAGAGAGGAATTGCGAAAGAAATTACCTCAATTACGTGATATTGATGGTTTCCCTAATGGTAGTGATGAAGATATTCTTAATCTGTCTGATCCCCCATACTACACTGCTTGCCCTAATCCTTGGCTTGGCGAGATTAATAGTACTGGAAACAAGATTGTCCTTACACCATATGCAAAAGATTTTGCCGTTGATGATAGGCATAAGGTATACTCTTACCATCCGTACCATACAAAGGTACCGCCAACAATTATTAAGAAACTGATTGAGTACTATACGAATGAAGGTGATGTAGTACTTGATATCTTCTGCGGTTCAGGCATGACAGGTGTTGCAGCACGAGAAGCACACAGAAAGGCTATTGTTACTGATTTATCACCTATTGCTACTTTTATTGCTGGTATTAACACATCATCCTTTGATGTGAGAGTAGTTACTTCTGTGATGGAACGAATTATTGAGGAGTCTGAGTCAAACCTCGGTTGGATGTATGAAACGACTAAGAATCATAGGGTGTATGCAGCCAACTATTTTGTTTGGTCTGATGTTTTCACATGTCCAGAATGTTGCAAAGAGTTCCCAATTTTCCCTTATGGCGTCATCCATCATGGAAACAAGGTTGAAACACTTAAAGAATTCAAGTGTCCTCATTGTGGACTATCATTGAATGTTAGAAAAATCAATCGTGTTATTGAAGGAAATCGGAAGAAGAGTATTCCTGTTTGGGTAAACGCTGGTTCAGGAAGAAATAGAGTCAATACAGAAGTTGATCAGGCGGATCTTGACATTATTCATAAGGTTCAAGTTTATAGCCATAAGCATAATACGGCATGGTTCCCTGAAGATGTTATTGACCCTAATAGATATTCAGCAAAACTTGCTCAGCTTGGACAGAAACATATATCTGATATAAGTAGATTTCTGTCTGAAAGAAATCTGATGATATATGCAGATTTGTGGGATAGGATTTGCAAAATAAAGGACATAAGCATAAGGAATGCTTGTAAATCAATGTTAACAAGCATCTTTACGGTAATATCAGAACGTCAGGGTTATTTTGGCGGTGGTGGCGGAATGTCAGGTAATCTTTATATGCCTATTGTGCGTATGGAGAAAAACATCTATGACACCCTTCGCCGGAAGATTAAGAAGTTCACTGATAGTGAATTGTCAAAGCCCAAGGACCAAATAGACCATTATGTCACAACACAATCGTCAACCTCACTACCGAACATTAACTCAAACTCTGTTGATTTTATTTTCACCGATCCTCCTTTCGGTGCTAATATTATGTACAGCGAAATGAATCTCCTTCTGGAAGGATGGTTAAAAGTGAAAACGAATAATACTGATGAGGCAGTTATAGATGAGAGCGGAAATAAGTCGTTTATTGATTACGAGAATCTATTAACAAATTGTTTCAAAGAATGTTACCGGGTACTTAAACCAGGTCACTGGATGTGTGTTGAATTCCATAATACACAGGCTTCTATTTGGAATATTCTCCAGAACGCAATTAACTCTGCCGGTTTTGTAATTGCTCAGGTAAGCAAGCTCGATAAGGGAAGTACTACAATTCTTGCTGATATACGTCCAGGAGCCGTTGTACAAGATCTGATTATTGCATGCTACAAAAGAACGGCCGATAATAACACCGATTTCTATGGAGATGTGAAGAAAACAACTTGGGAGTTCATCGACGAACATCTTTCTAGGCTTCCTATCGCGATTCAATCAGAATCAAGTTTAACACCAAATGTTGAAAGAAGCCCAAGAATTCTATTTGACAGATTAGTCGCATTCTTCCTTCAGAAGAATATTCCGTTGACTATTAATATGTCGGAATTTATTGTGGGTCTTGACGCAAGATATATTAAGCGTGATGGTGTGTATTTTTCAGCATCTCATGCTATGGAATATGAGAGATTAAAATCTGGATCGCAGTCTTTCGTTCCAATGGCATTGTTTATCTCGAGTGAAGCGGAAGGGATAGAATGGCTTAAGATAAGACTACAGCAGCCAAAATCATACAAAGAGATTCATCCGGAGTGGATAAAAGATCTTTCTTCTTCAAAAAAGGGAGATAAAGTTCCAGAACTAATAGAGATACTTGAGGAGAACTTCATAAAAGATGAAGATGAAAAATGGCATATCCCAGATCTCGAAGACTCTGTACAGCTTGAAGCGATAAGAACAAAACGAATGCTCAAGGAGTTTAACATTTACCTAGAACAAGCTAAATTGCCCAAATCTGGAAGAATCGCTAACACCAGGCTTGAAGTTCTCCGTTTCGGATTCAAAGAGTGCAATAAAGCTAAGAATTACAAGGATATAGTACTTGTCGGTGATCATATCGAGGAAACGCTTCTCATGGAAGATGAGCAGCTGCTTATGTACTATCTCAAAGCATCTAAGAGAGTATAGTTTATGAAATATAAGGGCAAACGCGTTGAAGTAATCAGCAGAAAGTTATTGTTCGGAAAGGAAACAGCGTGGATACACGTCCTTGAGGATGATACCTTCGAACAAGTGCTATTGTCGGATCTGGAAGAAGAAATGTCCAGCTCAGACAATAGTAGCATGGCTTATGTGCGTTACATATCTATTGCGGCTCGCATCAAGGAAGAGATGGCCCAAAAACGTTTGTTGGCTCCATATGAGAGTAGTTTGATACCACTTCCTCATCAAATTCTTGTTCTTGAGAAGGTAATGCAGGGCATTCAGACTCGATTCCTACTGGCTGATGAGGTTGGTATGGGAAAGACAATTGAGGCTGGCCTTGTGCTTAAGGAGAAGAAGCTGAGAGGTGAGATTAAACGCATACTCTTGATTGTGCCTAAATCGTCCATGCTTCAGTGGCAACAAGAGCTTAAGGAGCATTTCAAAGAACAATTCTACATCTATGAAAGCGACTTTATTGCCGGTATGGCTCGAACTTTTGCTGGCTTTGAAGCTGAGGAGGAATTGAACTTCTGGAAACAGCACAATCAAATCATCGTATCGCTCGACGCTTTGAAGCCGATTACTCAGCGTCAGGGCTGGAGCCAGGAGAAGATAGATGAGTATAACAAATATCGCATAGAATCTGTCGTAGGTGCCGATTTCGATATGATTATTATCGATGAAGCACATCGTATGGGAGGTAGTACATCGCAGGTGTCGCGCTACCAACTTGCCGAAACAATCTGTAATGCTGTCCCGAATGTCCTACTTCTATCAGCAACGCCTCATAGAGGTAAAAGCGACCATTTTCGTCGTGTCTTGCAATTGATTGATGCCGATGCGTTTGTTGGTGAAGGTATGCCGTCAATAAAGGATATTGAGCCGTTTGTGATGAGGTCCGAAAAGCGATATGCTGTAGATTATGACGGCAAAAAACTATTCCAGCCTCGTACAACAATTCGTTTGGATGTCCCTCTCGATGACACAATGCATCATCTTCAGAAGGACCTGTATAAGCATGTGACAGACTATGTTCGTTACTGTTTCGGGCGGGCAAAAAGAGGTAATCGAAATGCTACAGGCCTGGTTATGGTTATGATGCAGAAACTGGCAAGTAGCAGTACTGCTGCCATTCTCGGTGCTATGAGGACCCGTCTATGGAGGCTTCAAAATCAAGAAATTGCAGATGATATCAACGACTACGATGAAGAAGGCGTAGTTGATTTCGATGATCTCAATACAGCTGATTTCTCAGTAGATATGCTCGGCGGTTTCGCCAATGAAGAGGAAAAACTTCAAGAGCTTATAGTTGAAGCACAATACTGTCTTGATAATGAAGAAGATGCTAAGGCAACAGCATTGATTCATGCCATCTACGAGCAGCAAGATAAATACAATGAACCTAATATCAAGATTCTTGTATTCACTGAATTCCGTCGTACTCAGGCGTATCTTGAAAGTATTCTGAGCAAAGCTGGCTTTACCACAGTTTGTATAAATGGTAGCATGGAACTTCAAGAGCGACAGAAAGCCCTTGTAAAGTTCAAGAATTCAGCAAACATTATGATTGCTACCGATGCCGCTGGTGAATCGTTGAATATGCAATTCTGCCACGTTGTATTTAACTATGATTTGCCGTGGAATCCAATGTCTATCGAGCAACGTATTGGCCGTGTTGACCGTATCGGTCAGAAGTACCCGGTTACAGCATACAACATGCTTACCGACAACACAGTTGATACACGAGTTTATGAGATTATCGTAGAGAAGCTAGACGCAATTCTAAATGAGTTGGGCATAGATAAGACAAGTGATGTACTTGATTCAACTATTGATATGAAGAAAGTAAATCACCTCTATCTTCAGTCTTTGCTTGATCCTCGTCGATTTGATTTCGCAAGCGATAGCTGGCTCCATGACATCAGGAGCAAACTCAAGGAATATCACTCAACTGAAGGCGCTCTGCCGACATTTGATGAAAATGATATTGTGAAAGAGAGTGCGGGCGAAGTAAAATATAGTCCACTCCCTGTTTGGCTCGAGGAATTGATGGATTTATATACTATCAGCGAGAACGGCAAGATTGATAAGACTCTTACTGGAGTGTCAAAATATACCTTTAGAGGTCATAAAGTGAATGCAATCTTTGATTCTGCGCTTGCGGGAGATAATCCTGACTCGGAGCAGATTACGTTGCAACATCCTGTCGTTAAGCGTATTCTTGACGAGATCGACGGAAACAGCCAGACTCTTGTTCCGGCAATTGTTTCAAAATCTGCCTCTGAATCATCTGGATACCTCACAATATGGAAGGTCTCAGCCAAAAATCCATACGAGTCAAAGACGACATATACGGCTCAGTTTATTGCTGATAATGGAAAAGTATATGGACCATACGGCAATGACGTATGGAACCGCCTTGTGCAGGAGAAAGATGCATTTATTTATAATGGAGAAACTACATGTGGATTTGATGTCGAGCGCAACAGCCTTTTGAATAATAATCTTCACGCTATCTTCCATCGTATGGAGCTGGAGATTCAGTCAAATCTTCAGAACATGGTAGAGCGTAAGCTACGTGCACTTGGCTTTGCAGAACATCGTATCAATAAGATTGGTATAGCTAACATCCGTAATGCGAAAATGCGCAAGCTCCAGGAAGAAAAAGAGAACTGGCAAAACGCATTCGCTAAAGGAAGAAGCGTAGTGCCCGACGTAAAACATATACTTACAGTGAGAGTCAATGGATAAACTTGTAGGAGCGATATATTCACGCACGACATTAGAAGGGAAACACCTTACAATTGTCCGTAATCCGGATGGATTTCTATCCCGGCCGGATGTTCAACAGCGTGTCCTTAACGAAAGCAATCTGCTATTGCTTCCTATAAAGACCAGCCTTGAATTGAGGGTTAGGTTTGAACTATACGATAAAGATTCTTGCTCTAAAGTATGCTATATCGTAAGCAATACTTTTGAGATGTTGCCAGACCTTTATCAATATATTTACTCTCTACCGGCCTTCTCTTTATCAGATCTTCTGCCATCATACGATGAAGTCGAGATTCGCCAGAGCGATATTTCCTTCGAAGCGGCGTCTTATGCGTACAACAGGCAATACACATACAATTTGTCTGCACACGAGACGCGAAGCGTCCTTAGAGATGCCAGAGCTTTTACCGGTGAAGATATGTACAAATATGGCAGCAAACTTAGTGGCACTTCGTTGAATTGGGATAATGTTGAAACAATCACATCAATCAGCGAGTTGTTGGTAGAAATCATAATGAGGAATGGGTATGAATCGGTTGAGTCAATTATCACAAATCTCAATGAGAGCTTCCAGGAATATCTTGATAGTAAATACTTTGCATTATTAACATCTTCATTCATCAATAAACCGAAGACTGTCAACAGAATTCTTCCACATCTTTCCTTCAATCACAGTCGCTTTGAGAAGGTCGCTTTGATTGTAATTGATGGTATGTCATACTGGCAATATATGGTTCTTAATAAGGAATTGATCTCCAAAGGAATCACTCCTAAATGCGATTTTACACTGTCATGGCTTCCGTCAATTACAAAACTCTCTCGCCAAGCAATATTCAAAGGCGATGTTCCGGCAGCAGATTATGTGCAGAATCCTTCAAATGAGTCCGCTTTGTGGAAAAAGTTCTGGACAGAGTTAGGTAATCCTGATAAGCGCTTTAACGAGTTTGATGTTGAGTACATATACGGTTCACTACGCGCTAACGATACCATGAAACTGCGTCAGGCATTTGTTGACGTTGAACTTGACCACAAGATGCATAGCTCTTCAAGCAACAAGGACTTATATGACCTTACATCTAACTGGGCGCGTAAAGCAGCTGAAGATATCGCTGTTCTCCATAATCAGGGTTTTGTAATATATATCACGACTGATCACGGCAATATCCATGCACATAAGTGGAGAGCTTTGACCTCTCACGAGAAAGTCTTCCTCTATCAAAATGAGAGTCGAGGCAGCAGACACTTGACATACCAGGACCACAATGCTTTAACATCGTTCCTTGACAGCAATATGGATATACGTGCTGAGCAAATGGTTCACGATAACTGGACAATATGGCGTACGTCCAAGTGTTTTAAGAATCAAGATGAAATCACACACGGCGGTTCGCATTTTCTTGAAGTAGTGATACCGTTTATCAAAATTGAAAAGTAATGGCAAAGACTGTAGGAATTAATCAAAGAATCAGCATCTCAGTTATTGAGATGGCGATGAAGGCATCTCTCGATGGTGTCTTTACTCCAGAATATGCTGCAGACCTTGCTGCAGGAGAATATCAAGGTGCCAATCGTATAGAGAAAGCAAAGAGTATCATAGGAAAGTTGACACTCCGCAATCCGCTTTTCGACTACATTAAAGCCAACAGACAGGAATATTTCGAAGCAATACGTCATCCAGGTGATAAAGCCATCGTGGTTACAGCACTTATCAATGCTTCGTATATGTTCGGTTATGATGCAACGTGTATTCTCGGGAAACTATTCCATGTCCAAGATACTGTGTCAACACAAGTTATTGTAAATCGCTTGTTTTCATTGTATGCAAGCAACCGTACGCTCCAAAATGGTTTGTACTGCATAATGCCTATGTATATAGAAGCAGGCTTACTCTCAAGACCTGTTATTGGATCGTACACAAAGAATGATATAGAAATCAAAACTGATTTCGCTCGAGCACTGTACGCCAAATCATTCTTCGTGAATAACCCAATGCTGGATGTAGAATACTATGACACAGATCAACACACTTACTTCGAGTTTGTGAAATAAAGACTTTATGTATGTTCAACGCAGAGACCCTATCAATAGTACTATATGCCGTCATCGCCGTGGCGGTATTTGTGCTGCTTGTATGGCTGCGTCTGACCAGAGCCAAGAGAGCAGGCAAATACGGTGAGGCTAACATCAAACTTCGCCTGAGTGGACTGCCCGAGGCTGAATACACCGTCTTTGACGACATCATGATTCCCAATGCATCAGGCACGGGAACCACACAGATAGATCATGTTGTAGTGTCACCATACGGCATCTTCGTCATCGAGACCAAAAACTACCAGGGTTGGATCTATGGCTCCGAATACGCAGAGAAATGGACACAGAACATCTTCGGCAACAAACACGAGCTGTTCAATCCGCTCCTCCAGAACGACACCCACATACGTGCCCTCCGCAAACTGCTCAGTGACCACAAATACCTGCCGTTCATTTCAATAGTAACCTTCCCGGCAAAAGCAGATATAAGGGTCGATGCCACCGAAGGCCACGTTGTATATTGGAGTCAGCTGGTCCGCACAATAAAGAGCTACCGAGAGCGCAGGATTGACAATAGCGACCTCCGAGCAATAGCCAGAGAAATTCGCACCGCCAACATCACCGACAAAGAAACCCGCTCAAAGCACAATGCAGGCGTCAAAGGCGCAGCCCACCACCGCCAGCAAACCATAGCCAACGGCAAATGCCCCCGCTGCGGCGGCATCCTAATCGAGCGCCACGGCCCCCACGGCCGCTTTTACGGATGCTCCAACTACCCCCGCTGCAAATTCACCTATAATGGAATAGACTAATATCATTACATATGTCATACATAGAGGATATAAATATACTTCAGAGCGTAACGTTCGATGATATGGTAAACACTGCCGCTCAAAACCTATCATCAGATAAAAGAGTATCTCCCTGGCTCGGTTTGTCACATGGTGTTAAGCTATTAGAGACAGAAGATGAGCTTAACAAATATCTTTGTGCGTATGGAGAAATGCATAAAGAGAAGATCAATCTTGCTCTCGAGTCTATTACAGATCCTACTGAATTTGTCAATAAGGACATTACAATTATTGACTGGGGATGTGGACAAGGACTTGCTACTGTATGTTTCTTCGATTACATGCATGGTTTAGGCTTACTTCCGAATGTAAAAAAAGTCATCTTGATCGAGCCTTCACGCGTTGCAATAGAGCGTGCCATCTTTCATGTAAGCAAGTTCATTGATTCTTCAGCCATTATGGCAAAGAATGAATATGCAAACGATATTGACATAAATGATATTGCTGTCAGAGATGGCCTTGTTCTAAATTTCTTCTCTAATATTCTTGACATCGATTCTGTTGATTTGAGTCATTTGTCAACAACCATATTGGACGCTATTCCGGCAGAACAGCTTCATTTCTGTGTTGGGCCACAAAATATAGGTGCGTCACGCATATCTCAGTTTGCTGAACTATTCAACATTTCCGAGGAAGATCTTATAAATGCTCATGCGGGGCGTCTTACTGGACGCGGCACCGTTAATCTTCTCGTATTTAGAGTTAAGACGCGCGTCGCAGAAATTGTTAAAGTTGAGTACCAGCAGAGAAGGAGTCGAACTATTGAAAATAGCACCACACTACAGAGTATATTGCGCAGCATTGCTCCTTCATCATCACAAAGTGTTAACGCGCTGCAGTTCTTTAAGCTTGCCATCGAACTTGAGCGATTTAAGTCAGCAAAAGTTAATGATAACTATCCTCTTCCGATGCACTTTGAAGAAGAGAACGCACCTGGCAAGTTGAATATTGACATTCAAGAGAATTCTGAGTTTGAGACTGCATTCCGCAAGAATGCAAATCCTGCATACACGAAATGGCCGAAACATTTGAATATTGGCATTGGAGTGCGCGTGGGCGATAGAATCTATAGGTTACTACAATACATTTATCCGTTTGAAGACATTAAAAACATAGACATAGCGTCTCAGTATGTTTCTGTCTCGCTTAATGATTTCGTCATTGACCCAAATGTCGCCGATGATCTGGAGATGTCGGAAGATATGCAAAAGTCAATCGAATTGATGGTAAAGGATCAAGCCGTCTCAAAAGGCAGTCTTCAGACGATAATTAAAGAAGCAATCAGTAATGATGCTGAGATAGATGACCAGTTGCTTGTTGCATTGACAAGTGAGGCTCCTGCACTAAGCCAGATCAATTCTGAACTTAAGAATCTTATAGCAGGTTCTGCAGGTCTGAGCCCACTACTGGAATCCTTCCTGAAAGGATACCTTAGTGACAATCACATTGAAGATGTAAACCCAGATACACTCATCCAAGTAGTCAGCATGGATGAAAGCCAGCGCAAAGCAATTCAAGCAGCGCTCGAGAGTCGTATCTCAGTAATTACTGGTCCTCCTGGTACCGGCAAAACGCAGATGATTCTCAACCTTATTGCTAATCTAATGATGCGGGATAAATCCGTCCTGATAGCAAGTAAGGTTAATAAGGCTGTTGATAATATAAAGGAACGGTATGATCAAATTGATGATAATCATTACCTTATCCGCTTTGGCTCAAAAGAAACTGTTCGAGATAAAGTATTACCTTATCTCGAAGTTATGCTTGGAAAAATACAGGCACTTGATTTTAATGATCGGGAGCTTAATCAGCTTCTCTCAAGGTATCACACTGCATGTGAATTAGTCGCACAGGGGCGCAAACTCTTACTTGAATTAGCTACCCTGCGTGAAGAGTATCCATCATTTGAAATAGAGCAGAAGAGTTTTTCCCAAAAGAATATAGAACTCTTGCAATCGTTTGAAAATGAAAAAGTTACGCTTGAAAATAAATACAACGATGTAATTGATCTGACACGTACTTCGACAGACTGGCACGCACAAGAAGTATTTGTTAAACAGCAAATGAATACTATTCTGCGTAAGAATAGCGGCCTTGGAAAGTTATTCTTCAGCAAGAAGAAATACGGAGAAATTCTTCTCAATAATCTTTTGTCATTACCTAATGGTTTCACGTCTCTTATCGAAAATGAGACAGGAATTCATAATGTAAATGACATTAAGAAAGCAGATGATCTACTGAAATTATGCGACAAATCCTTAGGCGTAATAGATAGAATTCTCTCTTACGGAATCGCTTATAATCAAATAGTTAAATCTTTCGAAAAATCACATGCTCAAATTAATTTGAGCATAGAAAGAAGCATTGAGCAGCAAACTGCATGTTATAGCAGGATGACGGCTCTATCAAACAAGCAGACCGAAATTGAGAAGAACTTGGATTTTGGAAAGGAAGTAATTTCATCTATTGGTAAAGATATTCTCAAAAACAAAGTATGTCAGCGCATGGCATCCTCTAATGCTGCTGGTGCAATTACACGATTTAGATCCTACTTGCCGGATAGAATCCCTTGGCGTACAGAAGAACTCGCTGTCTATCGACGCGATGCGGCTGAATTCCTAAAAGTTTTTAGGTTGAATGCTGTCACCAATTTGTCCGTTAAGAATGCCTACCCTCTTGATAAAGAATTAGTAGATGTCGTGATTATTGATGAAGCATCACAATGCGATATTGCATCCGCTCTCCCTCTTGTACAAAGAGCAAAGCAAATTGTGATTATCGGTGATCCTCTTCAACTTCGTCATATTAGCAGCGTTAATTTGGATGAAGAGCAGGCTCTCAGGGAAAAGCTTAATCTTACAGAGAACACGATTCTTCGATACTCGAATCAGTCTCTATATGATTACTGTCAGTCTCTTATTGTAACTGCACCAAGCAATAATCGTAGAGTTGTTCTTGAAGGACATTACCGGTGTCATCCCGAAATCATAGGATATTCCAATGACTTCTTTTATGAGAAAAGACTTGGAACAAGGCTTCAAGTATACACAAAAGAAGCTAATCCTCATTTAGCGAAGAAGGGCATTATTTGGGAAGATGTAAAAGGCGAACAGAAGTCAGAAAGCTTAAATATTAATGATGCCGAAGTAACTCGCTGCCTGCAGATTGCAGATAAACTTCTTAAATCAGATCCCAATATCCATATTGGCATCATTTCGCCATTTAAGCATCAAGCACAAGAAATTAATGCTAAAATGGTATCTTTACGCATGCAGTACGGTGAACGTATTGTAGCTGATACAGTCTATAAATTCCAGGGGGCAGAACGAGATGTTATTATATATAGTCTTGTCGTAACAGACAACTCCCCAAAATCAAAGATTCGCTGGATTGATTATAGCAGTCCTAATCTGGTCAATGTTGCAGTAACCAGAGCAAGGACAGCTCTATATGTCGTCGGCAATAGAGAATACATTCGCAAAAATTCAAGTTTGACACTACCATTAGGCTATCTTGTTGACTATGCTGAAAGGAAAGCAACTGTCAGGACAGATAATGATATCACAACTTATGTAATAGATACCAATGTTTTCATCAATTGTCCAGATATTCTTGATAGAATACGTCCTCAGGATCGCATTGTAGTTCCGACAAAGGTCGTGGATGAACTTGACAAACTGAAGGTTACTCTAAGCCCAGATGATAAGCCAAAAGCTGAGTCTGCGCTTCGCAATCTCAACTCAAAATATGATACGAACCGATTGAGGATGGAAAATGCCGATACACAATATCTCCCATCTGATTTGAGGCGGAATAATCCTGATAACCTGATTTTGTCTGTTGCGATGAAGTTTAAGAACCACAATGTTATTCTTCTAACTTCAGATAATGGTTTACAATTAAAAGCAAGAGGACTTGGTCTTCGCACACTATCACTTAGAGACTTCTTGAACTAGCGTATGACAATTAGAGAATATATTGAGCAGGCGATTGATGAAAGCCGCACCATTGAGATTGAATATGTAAAATACGATGGAACCAGCTCAAAAAGATCAATAAGCGACCTTTCATACTCGGACGAATACGGTGATGACTATATTGTAGGATATTGTCATCTTAGAGAGGAGTATAGAACATTCAAAATCAGTCGAATAAGACGGATTGACGGCAAATCATTTAGTTTAGTTTCAAGCAATGTTTCTGCTGGGAAAACCGCATATACCGGTAAAACGGCTTATAGTTCTCAAACGACCTCAAATCTTTCTCCTACGCCAACACCTTCCACCCTTAATACGCCAAGAGTAACTCCAACAACATCTTCATATAAGCCAAAGCAGACTTATTCATCATCGTCTTATGCATCACCAAAAAAAAGTGAAGGTTGCTATATCGCTACAATGGCCTACGGCTCGTATGAACACCCTCAGGTTAAAATCCTACGCAAATTTAGGGATGAGCAACTTATGCCAACGGCACTTGGACGTATATTTGTCAAAGTGTACTACTGGATATCGCCGAAGATGGTATCAATACTCTCAGGCCATGATAGCATTAACAGGGCTATTCGCTGCCTTTTAGATTGTTTCATAATCCATATCTCTAAAAACTGATGAAGATACAGCGAAAGAACGAATATCTTGAGGAAGCAGTAAACAGCAAAAGAAGTATAGTAGTCCTATACATGGCAAAGAAAAAGCCTCCCAAGAAAAGAACCCTCCAGGATATTGTATATTCTTCAAGGAGCAAGGAATACATATCTGCATATTGCAATTTGCGAAATGATAGAAGAACTTTTAAGGTAAGCCGTATCATCAGTATAGATGGACATTTCTTTTTGTTGGAGAAACTGGAGATGTTGTTGAAGGCAATCGTTACTATAATAATGATAATATTCGTAATCGCCCTATTCGGTGCAACTCTTTTCTTATAATGGCGTGGGATAAAATTAAAATAATTCGAGACAATGGGGAGATAGCTGAAGCACAAGCTCCAATTATTGTTTCAGCAAGTAGAAGTACTGACATTCCGGCTTTTTATGCCGATTGGTTCTTCCATAGGCTTGAAAAAGGGTATTCAGCCTGGACTAACCCATTCAATGGGGTTAAAAGCTTTGTTTCGTACAAGAACACCCGTTTCATTGTTTTCTGGTCAAAGAATCCCAGCCCACTTATCCCTCGCCTAAAGTCACTTCGAGAGAAAGACATTCGCTGTTACATTCAGTACACGCTCAATGACTATTCAAATGAGAGACTAGAAACAGGTGTGCCCTCGCTTGAGGAGAGAATAACCACGTTCAAGTCTCTTGTAGATGTTTTAGGTAAAGGTTCTGTCATCTGGCGCTTTGATCCACTACTCCTTACGGACCGTATCTCAATTGACGATCTGATCTTAAAAATCGAAAAGATTGGTAATCGTCTGGTTGGTTACACCGAAAAGCTTGTATTCAGTTTTGCTGACATTGCGTCATATAGAAAGGTAAAAAACAATCTGGAAACAAACGGAATACATTATTCCGAATGGACAGAGGACCAAATGAAAGAATTTGCTCAAAAGTTAGCTGCTGCTAACATAAGAAATGGCTGGAACTTTGAACTTTGTACATGTGGAGAAAAACCAATCTTCAAGGAATTTGGGATACAACCAAATCATTGCATCGACGATAATCTGATGATTCGCTTAGCTTATGACGATAAGATATTAATGGATTTTCTCGGTGTAAAGCTATTCGATTTGCAAGACAACCTATTCGGTACGCCAGAGATACCTTCGGATGCCATTGTTCTCCCTAATGGACAATATGCAGTTAAAAACAAGAATAACAAAGATAAGGGCCAGAGAGCACTATGCGGGTGTATGGTTAGCAAAGACATAGGCGAATATAACACCTGCGCTCACTTGTGTGAATACTGCTATGCAAATACAAGTAAATCTATCGCTTGTGCAAACTTAAAACGTCATAAAAATAATCCTTACTCGGAAACAATTACTGGGCTATAAGTTGCCTTCCATTACTAACAAAGTAGACAGTATATGAATAGGAAAATCATTAGTATCGTCATTACTGCAGCAACAATCGTGATTGCAGTGTCGTGTAACAATAAGAAGACATCTGGCAGAGCTAATACAAAGAACAAGGATACTCAACCAACCTTTGTGATAGACACACTTCATGTAGGAGACTCAGCTGTTGGGCTTTGTCCACAAATTCTTACTTCCATCGATGCTCTTGAGACTATCACAGATACCACCAGTCACAGCTATGACCGGGAAACGACCCCTGTAGAGCAGGCTTTCTTCTATCTTCCAGAGGACATTGCCGGTTCAAAGACGGCAAAGTTGCTCATGAGGAGATATAATCTGTGTGCGGTCATCAACCATGTAGTACATAGTTATGAGCTCTTCAAGCGCAAGTCTTCTGATTTGGGCTTCAATTCAGATGATGATTCCACATCTGTGATAACCAAGGCAGATACCCTTGCCCTCATTGCAGAGGACATCATACCGGTCACTTCATCATTGCTCGCCAAAGCCTTTCCCGATATGAGAGACCGTAAGGCCGCACACTCAATTCTGGCTGCTTATGACCAGTTTGATGGTGATGATAGTGAGGGCTCACCTTTCAGTAATGCCTTTGCTATTTACAGGGAGTACTTTGAAACTGTTCCGGAGTTGGTGTCAGAAGAAACACTTGATGAGTTTTCTGAGAAGTTCTGGGACTGGTATGACAAGAAAACGTATTTCCCCGAGATAGACGCTATCCAAATCCTTCGCATGAAGGACAAAGCCAATCTTTCTGAAGAACAGATGGAACATTTTCGCCGGGCTGTAGAAAGTGAGACGGATATTGACAGGCGAACCATCCTTGCTCTGGAGTATGCCAAGTGGCATGAATGGTATGGTGCACTTCTTCTTGGAGAAATACTGGAGTCGGGACAGTACACACGATATCTTCTGGAAGCCTGGATCACATGGCGCGCATTGGTACAAATGACTCGCATAGGGCCATCATCCTTCTGCGTAATCCCAAACAATTATTATGACCAGGTAAGAGTGAAATGCATGGAAACCATGCTACGTCACTATGAATCCAGCAAGAATCCATATGAACTGTGTATGCTTGAGAACCTGCTCATGATACAGATTCTTCATCGTCAGGGTTCAATTGCCGGAAATGAGAGTATGGCCACTCTCGCAAATCTTCAGTACGGCATGTTTGTCCACCCTCGAGTGACGGAAAGTGAGGAGTAAGCTGATCACATAAGGTAAGCTGCGGAGGTAGTGTTTCATCGAGTGTGTCCGAAGCTTCGGATCGCAGCAGCCGGATCTAACATCTTTTTCACGGCAATCTCCCCGGCGCCGGAGCATTGGTCGATGATGAATTGTACAAAGTCAGGATTGCAAGCCATATAGTCGTAAGCCTCCGACGAAGTACGTGTGACACCCAATAACAGCGAAGTGGCAGCAACTATTGCGAAGTTGCTGCCACTTTCGTCTAGTGACGCGTCACTTACTGTCACTTGCTGTCATTGACTGTTACTTTGCCGTTACCGGCTGCCAGTTCTCAGGGAGGAGCATTGTAATGTCCTTTTCGGTGGGGATCCGTTTGAGCGTGTCTTCAAGCCAGTGCCTGATGTCAATATCGTGGGCCTTACAGGAGGCGAAGAGTGAATATATGATGGCTGCACGCACTGCAGCATCGTGATTGCCGCAGAAGAGATAGTTCTTTCTACCTTATGTTGGCAATGCAATTATGTTGGCATCGTAAGATATTGCCTTGCACTTTAGTTTGTTAGCTGCCATATCCACAACATAATGTATCGTATATTACTATAGGTCCTCAAATGGATCAGAGCAATATATGATAGAAACACTATTCCAAATCAAAAGAAAAGTAGAGGCGCACATGAACGCTCCTCTATTGCGGGAACGCGAGCTGTTCCTTGTTAAGAAGCAGTCTGAAGGAAACGGCATCCGCTCACTTCAGATGACTGCAGATCAGTTGTTGTTTGCTACACTTCATTTGTCATTGGGCAATGAAGGCACCATGGTAAGTTTATCAGAAATAATGGTTATGCAAAACAACTACGATGGTCCAAAATCCACATTCTTGGTGAGCACCGTCACACAATGGCTGAATGACATTGGGCGTCTTGATCCAAGGTATAACGACTCAAGCATCTTGTTCAATCGCTTTAGTTCAGTCTGCCATTACAGAATGCGCTACTTGACATACCCTTTTTACGATGAAAGGTACTCATACCTAAAAAGTCTTGAAGCACAAGGCATGTCTTACAATCGCTTACACGAGTATGCCTGGATGCAAATTATCATAATTGACCGCTTGTCTTTGACAGAACGGAATCACGTGTTCGAGTCAGATCTTGAAAAGGTTATAAAAGATAGAGAGGCAGAAGATTGTTCGCAGGGACGTACCCCTTCTCAAAAATGGATAAAAACGTTCAGGGCTGTTGCATATGGCTGGCTGTCATATGCCGGTATTCTGCATCGAGAAGAGAAATTAGAGCCTTTGGAGTACAATGTAGTGCGCGATTATGTTCAATGGGCTCGTGATAGCAAGGGACTGGCAGATGCCACATTGATAGGCAGGGAGCGAGAGTTGAAGTGCTTCATGTCCTTTATCCGTCGCAAGAGCAGTTTGATATCTTTGTCGCTGGAACATATTGATGAATATCTTGGTTATCGCCATAACGGCGGATGCTGCCGCCGAACGATGGCGACTATCGTCACAACCTTGAGAGACTTCCTAAGATATGCCGTTGCATGTAACTTATGCTCAATTGTTCCTGATGCCATTAAGGCTCCTCGTCAGTTCTCAATGGAAACCATGCCTTCTTCACCCTCGTGGGATGAAGTGGAGCAGCTTGTAGGGTATTATGGTGTATCGAATGCACGAGGAAGAAGGAATACGGCCATTATGGCATTGATGGCCGTATATGGAATGAGATCCTCAGAAGTGGCAGATCTTCGCCTGCACGATATCGACTGGAATAAAGAATGCATCTATCTCCGGAGGGCAAAGAGAGGCGGCGTTCAGGCTTTTCCTCTAGATAAAACAGTTGTTGGGCTCATTACAGATTATCTTCTGAAAGGACGGAACAATGCAATGGGACGAGAGTATCTCTTTCTGACGCTGTGTATGCCATACGAAAAAATCACGAGAGGCATTGTTTACTATCTGGTTGCCAGAGCGTATAAGGGACTTGATATCCATGTTCGTCATAGGGGTGGCCACTCCCTTCGTCATGCCTGCGCCAGTCACCTTGTGAACAATGGAGGGACATTGAAAGAAACTTCAGATCTGTTGGGTCATCGCTTGCTTGATACCACCCGAATATATGCGAAGGTAGACTTGTCACATCTGCAAGAGGTCTCCAAAATGGAATGGGAGGGCTTGCTATGAAAATGGGAGAAGCAGTAACTATGTACATATCGTACAGAATGAGTCTTGGAGAGAAGGCTCGTACAATCGGCTTCATAATAAAGAACTTCTGTAACTATATCGGAGCAGATAAAGATCTCTCCATCATATCAGAGCGGCATTGTTTACACTACTTGAATGCGCATGGCGTCAGAGAAGGAGTTGCCACCACATACTGGTTCAGTATATATGCGGCGTTGAATGGGTTCTTTATGTGGGCAGTGGCCAGAAGATATATTACGGTAAATCCTTTGCCAAAGGATAAGCCAGCGAAACCAGATGACTTTGTGCCATACATCTACTCCAACGTGGAACTGAAACTAATCTTTGAAACCGCCTTAACCTATAGAAAGCGCTTTAATGTTGAATACCCGGAGGTCATTCAGACGATGCTCAAACTGACATATTGCCTTGGGTTACGTCCCGGTGAGACCGCTCATCTCGTTATAGATGATATTCGTCTCCAAGATGGCATTGTGCACATTCGAGAAACAAAATTCTACAAAAGCCGTATAGTCCCTTTTGGCGAAGAAGTGTCTCGAATGCTTGAGGACTACTTGCTGTGGCGTTCTGAAATAGCGTTGCGCAGATGTGTCTCAGATAATCACCTCTTCATTGATAAAAGAGGAAATCCTGTTCAGTTGTCCTCGTTCCAACAAGCCTTCCGCTTAATCAGGGAAAAAGCCGGCATCCATCGTTCGGATACTGCTTACTCTGACGTTCGTCTTCAAGATCTTCGTCACACTTTTGCAACAAACCGCGTTGCACAATGGTATAAGGAAGGAAAGGACGTACAGGCCCTATTGCCGGTGTTATCCACATACTTGGGTCACAGCAATCTTGATAGTACAGCTGTGTATATCTCTTTCACAAATCAACTATTGGATGAGGCGGGGAAACGCTTCCAAACTTATGCTGCGCTATGAAACAGTCTGACAAAGAACTTATAGGATATTGGCTTCGAAGATATCTAACTGAATATCTGCCCGTCGTGAGAAACCTGTCGCGAAATACGATTACCAGTTATCGGGACGCCCTGCGTCAACTACTTGAATATGTTACAGAGAATGGGCTTTCTCCTGATAAACTTCGTGTTGAAGAACTAACTTCAGAACTTGTGGCGAGCTTTTTACTCAATCTTGAGCGAGCAAAAAACTGCTCTATACAGACGAGAAATCACCGGCTTTCTGCCATACACAGCTTTGCAAACTACATCTCAACATCGGAACCTCAATACCTGTTTTGGTATACAAAATTGAAGAATATACCAATCAAGAGGTTCGGTCTTAAAAAACATAATGAGAAAGCAATCCCCAAAGTTGTGTATTTGGAAAAGGACGAAATGAAAACGCTGCTTTCCATACCTGACAAAACGACATCCCAAGGAGCTCGAGACTATGCTCTACTGATGTTCTTGTACAATAGCGGGGCAAGAGCGACCGAAGCAGTGAATCTTCGAATACAAGATATCGCTATAGGCAACGGAGTTCAGGCATCCTTGGCGACAATCAGAGGTAAGGGCAACAAAACAAGAGTATGCCCATTATGGGACAGTACGGTAAAGCTATTGCAGCCATATATGAAAAGAAGTCCTGAAGAACCGATCTTTCTCAATCGATATGGCAATCCCATCACAAGGTTCGGGATATATGAACTGGTATCAAGATATGCTGCTAAGGCTGCGGAAGTCATGCCGTCAATAGGAGAAAAGAATATCAGCCCTCATACGATACGTCATTCGACCGCATCTCATTTACTTGAGTCAGGAGTGGATATCAATACCATTCGTTCGTGGTTGGGACATGTATCAGTTAATACTACTAACATATATGCTGAGGTTAACATCAGAATGAAGTCCAAAGCTTTAAAAACTTGCGAGGTGTTTGTAAAAGGCGCCCCAAAGTATAATCCCAAAGACAAAACGCTCATTGGCTTCCTTAAATCTCTCTAGACAGTTGTACGTTATGTTGGCATTGTGGCAATCATCTCGTTGAATATAAAAGACTTAACTTACGATGCCAACATAATTGCATTGCCAACATAAGGTCGCTTATGTGGTGTACAACATAATCTACCCAAAGCCAAAGGCCTGATTGCGTTCTCTACACCGTTGTTGTCGATATTGTATCTTCCATCAAGGATATAGCGGCTCAGCCTCGGGAGAAGAGAGTATGTATATACTATGGCCTTCCCCATTCTGGACCTAGGGGCGAAGTTGCCAGCGACCGTGTTCATCCATTTCTCGAAGTCCTGTATGATGGGATATGCCTCCTTCTCTCTCCGTTCCTTGATTGCATCGGGCTTGAGCTTGGCTTCCTTCATCTCGGCCTCCAGTTTGTACAATTTGCTGATATAGACAATGGCTTCGCTAGCATGCTTGCGGTCCTCATCCAGTGCTTCCACAAACTTGCGCCGCACGTGAGCCCAGCATCCTATCATGCGTTTGCCTGGGGCGTTCTCAAAGGATTCGTACACTTCATATCCGTCGGTTTGCACAGCTCCGCGATATTTTCCTATGAGTTTTACTGCGGTCTCGCCGCTGCGTGAACCCATATCATAATGAAAGTATACACTCCCGCCCACGGCATCCCTCACAGCCCACATATAACCCTTGACGGCACGGTGCTTCTCGTTGTCTATTACCGGCAACGTACTCTCATCAACCTGTATGTAGTCTTTATTCATTATCTGCTCCCGGAGCTTGTCGTGCAACGGCCGCAGTTTGGAGCAGACGGCAGCAAACCAGTCGTTTATCGTCGCATCGCTCAAGACAACACCCAACTCCTTGTATTTCTGTATCTGTCTGTAGAACGGAAGATGATATATGTACTTGTTTATCAGAATGTCTGCCAGCAGGCTCTCAGAGGCCATCCCTTTGGGGATTATAATTTCAGGCAGAGGGGCTATCTCGAATGCCTGCCTATCAGGATTCTCCACCTGAAGACTGCTCTTGAGAACAAACTTATGGCGAGCTATCCTTTCGATGTACATCTGTGCTGGCCTAATTGCAATTCTGTCTGTATTCTCGACTCCTATCTCAACATAGTCCGGATTATCCTTCATCCCTTCGGGATATATGTCAGTGACGATGATAGGGAGGTTGGAGTATACAGGCTTGCGGACTTCACGCTTATGAGCCTTGACTTCAATGGCCTTGGCGTTCTGTTCCTCCATCATCTTGACTTCGACATCAAGGGCGGCCTGCTCCTCCTCGCTCAGTTGCTCGTCGAACAAAGTCGGCTCAAGTGCCGACGGGTCAAGCGGAAGATTCTTCTCGCTCATCTTCCCGAAGAGCTTCTTGCGGTACCATTCCATCATGGATTTCAGGGAAGATACGGCATTCTCGAGTTCAGCCTTCTCGGCAGAGAGTTTTTTAACCTCTGCCAGAAGCCTTTTGTTCTCCTCGAAAAGAGCCTGTATTTCCTTTGTTTCCATGACATAAAGGTACGAAAAAAGTGCCATATACGCAAGTCTACGGCACTTTTTATTCAATTATTTTTTCTGATTTTTCAGAGACTTTTCGAGAGCATCCTTATTCTCCTGACATACGGGCTTTCAAGGGCGGAACGTACCATTTTGATAATGTCTTCATAGGAGATTCCCGAGGATATGACGTCTTCATCGGATGATGTTATGGCGGGTTTCATGCGGCCCATATCTAGACGGAGCGCATATAGGACCAGTCCGCCCTCCTCCCGACGCAGCATTTTCATCATATTGCGGCTCGCGTTCATGAAGATGTACACGTCACCGCTCCCAAGGCTTGCACACATCGCGTTGGTAACGATGCCGCTCAGACCGTTGAAGCTCTTGCGCATATCCACCGGCTTGTTGTACAGCCAGTACTTTATGCCAGCGTCCAGACTAAACATTGCTTGCCGATATTATCTCGCGCAGATGCGCTGCGGTCATGTTTCCCTGGATGCGCATCGCCGAACCGCAGGAAGTGCGGATTTCCACCGTCAAGAAGCTTTCCTGGTCCTGAGGCTTCTGCTGTTTGCCTTTAGATCTCTGTGCGGGAACAGACTGAACAGGAGTCGTACCCGGCATCATCGGAACAAACCCGGCTGGAACCAGTGACTGCTCGTCCTCTTCACGATATTTGCGCTTCCACCTATAGTACTGGTGTTTGGCGATTCCGTGGCTATCCATGTATTCCTGCTGGCTAATGTGCTGCTTCTCACATTCTCTGTCGATTGCTGCGATTTCTTCTCGTGTCATCATAATAGCTCGATTTTTTGCAAAGGTAGCCCGGCTTAAGCCAGGCTACAATATGTACTTCGTCGGATGCTTACATATAGTCAGAGTATCAGAGACAAATAATATGAATTGAAATAGTTCAATCAACATACTCGTTCAAACTGCTCACAAGTTTGTGAACCGTTGTTGACGGATTGGCCTCGGAAGGTTTCATTCCGTTATGTCCGACCATAAGAGTCTCAGCATTTTTTATTGCTTTACTCTCAAGAGGTTTCAGTATTTGATATAGTTTCTTGGCAAAGCCACTCTGCTTGGTATACGAAATACCGAGATATTTGCTGAGAAGCCTGGCATAATTCCCCCTTGCAACAGGATTTACAAACAAGCTGAAATGGAGGAGGAACCAGAGCTCGAATGATTCATTACTATAGGCAACGTTGAAGCCATTATTCTCCGCATAAGAAATGGATTCATCAAAATCCTGGTAATCGTCTTTATCAAATACCACCCAGCAGTAGTCAAACGACTTGCCCATATTCTTCTCTCGATCCCTTATGATGATGGCCTCCTTTACGAGATTCATTGTTCCAAGACCTTTGCCGACAGCCTTGACTGTAGCGGAGGAGAGGCGGAATGCATTGAAATAGTCCGGTTCTGTATTCTCCCCCTCGCAAATAATCAAGAATGACTTCTTGGGATTCTTGAAGCCGTATCTCTTCCTGATAGAATGTTCCTTCCTGGGATTATAATTTGCTCTCATATCTCAATGCTTTGGAAAGATCCTCAATGATTGGCGTTGCTCCATACTTGCCCAAAAGGTAGTCCTTCTCATAGGAGGCGTCGCTGCGCACCTTATAATCGGACAGAGAATACAGCTCGCTTTCCCCACGACCATTCTTCTGGGTGAACCATATCTGGTCGCGTCTCAAAAGACTGTTATTGAGTATATTGGTGTCGTGAAGCGTCACCATCAGCTGAGCTTTGTTCGGGTTTCCTGCCTTTGTGTTGAATAAAGAAATCACCCTCATTATCAGTAGAGTATGCAGTTTTGAGCCGAATTCGTCAACGATGAGACGCTTGCCGTGCTCCAGAGTGTCAAGAATTGGATATGCCAGGGAGAAATACTTAACCGTTCCCTCTGACTCGCTCTCCTTCATTGAAAAAGTCACTGATGCAGTCTCCCGGCCTTCATCATCATACTGGGCATGCGATGTGAGCACACCAAGTTCGCTCAAACTGATATCTTCGATTCCCAGGTCAGCATATCGGGAGAATTCTACCATTCTATTCCTGGTTTCCGGATTCTCCATTGCTTTCAAAGCTATTGCCCATATTTCCGTCTCGGAGTTTGCAGTTATGATGGTCGTATCATTCAGCCAGTTCATTATTGTCTTGGCGTATGGATCATTGAACTGTCCGGCCAGTGATAACAGCAAAGCATTGTCCCTCACCATATTCTTATCTGCAAGTTCCTTTCCGATCGAGAACTTGGGATGAGTCTCGAAACGCTTGCCGTCGCGGTAGAACAGTTCTATTTCCTTTGACCTTTTCTTATCGCTTTTGATATACAGCCACTCGCGACACACCTCTTTCGTGTTAACCTCAAAGCCATATCTGTAGGTGTTGCCGTCAGCAAAGAGCATTATCTCGAACAGGCTAGGCTCGGCTGCAGAAACGCTTGACAGGGCATAATTCCTGACAGGAATCTTTTCGCCGGCCTGCACATCCTTCGAGGAATTCATAGTAAACCATTTGAAAAATGCCAATGCCTTGACAACATTGGACTTGCCGGATGCATTGGCCCCGAACAAGGTGCAGCACCTGTTCAAGGAAATGGCAGCATCTTCTCCAACGCCGAATGTAGCATCGCCTATATCAGCCTTTCTGTCCCTTAAGGCCGTTGCAACCATTGAGATGGTAACCTTGTCTCTAAAAGATAGAAAATTTGCGAATGAGAACTCCAAAAGCATAGCCAAACAACTTTATTTGTGAAATTTTCACAAATATAATGGTTAAAATGAAATAATGCAAGGTTAATCACACGGGAATTGATTCGATTATTTCAATTCCGGTCAATTTTATCTACCTTTGTCCAGCCTTGCCGCTGACTGTTTTCCGAAATCGGGTGGCTCTACTTTTCTGAAAACTGTCGGTTCTCATTTTTCTGAAATCTGCGGAAAGAAAGTTACTGCTTACACTGGATCTCTTCGATTTGTTTTCGTGTAAGCATATTCTCAGTTTGTGTTAGTGCGACAAAGTTAGGTCTCACTTATACAAACTGAAATATGTACTTCGTCGGATGCTTACCCTAGTCCCGCCCTCCACGGTCCTTCCGGCTTAACCTAAACTTTCAGCCCTCCGCAGTCGTGAGACTCCGGAGGGCTTTTGATATCTTTTAAGAAAAACCTACTTTATCAATGATCTGCTAATACAAACAAGGAATAGATGGATCTTTACTATGGATATATGCATTGGAAAGTGCCACTCCCACAGGTGAGATTTCAAAATGAACAGGAAGATCATTCCACCATTTTCGAATGCGAGATAGGACTGGATACTTTTCCCACTCCACCCAAAAAGCAGACTTCATTTCCTGATTATTCAAATCTATTATAGCCATCAAATCAATCGCTTTACTCATTACTTCTTTTTGAGCCGGATTTAATGGCTCCTGAAGAACACCCCCGGAAACAATTCTAGTAATTACAACACTATCAATGTCCGGTTTTATGGAAAGAATCATATAGCCAGGTCGTAACGGGTGAGGGACCAGGCAATTAGTCCCTAACGAAACACTCCTAAAACTAGCCTCTAAATCACGATATTCATCAGAGTCCTTAGGGAGACCTGACATAAAATACTGACTTAACCTTTCAGGAAAGTATTCCTCACACTTTTTAAATGTGTCTAGCCCTCTGCTACCCAGCCTGATCGCAGATACTAGATCCATATGCTCCATCCATGTTATACCTTCAGGTAAAGACATATCAGAGATTATTTTCGCATATAGGCGATTCAAAACGGTGAGTCCTTCTTTTAATACAACAGAAACAGGCGAGAATTTCGACAAAGCATAAACAACTGATAATCCAACTAATGCGGAATCATCAACCTGATCGACAATTTCTATTGCTTTGGTGATTCCGAGCCGACGTTCTCTATCAGCGTCTTGCTCCACTCGATGAAGGAGCAATTCAGACAATAATTCGTAGTCTGCAACACGATCCGATGAAGCGGCTGATATTTGTGCTTTTCTCAGGGTAATCTGAAAGGAGGGATCAGCAAAACATTTAAGAGAGTTATCGTGCTGAATCAATTTCGGAAGTACCTTATCCTCTAATTGCTGGACTCTATCATTAGCTATGGCTATGGCTTCTGATGTCCAATTCTGCATTGCAATTGCATACTCCTCCTTGCAAATGCTCCTAGCACGGGCTTCGTCAATACCCGTAATAGTAGTATAATAGTTCTGAATCGTCCCAGCTTGAATCTGAGTGGAATTATCTCCCGCAGATTGGGTTTGATTAGTCTTTGTCATTATGGATGCCTATCTGAATTTGAGATGAGTTCTTACCTGCGCGTTGACTCTGCCGAATCTTTGTCTTCTTTACTCCGATCTTGTATCCCACTGTACCGCCTAAAAGTAAACCAACAAGTCCAGTAACGATAGCTGTACCTATGCCGTCAAAAATCCAAGAAATATCACTCATTGCTATAACCATTTGATTCATATAATACTGTGAGAAAATAACGATTAAACAAATACTATATCAACTCTGAAATATCCACTCTGTATTGAGTAACAGATGGATCAGATTTTACTATGAACATCACCATATAGACCGGCACATAAGTAATTCGGCCTTCAACTGTTAGATTGTCATTGTTCAGCACCAATGCCTCGGGAAGATCATACTCCTCACAATCCATGATGTTGGAGAGGGCCCGATGATATACATAGCCCTTTCCAGACTTCACCTCGATAGGGAGAACCTTGCCATCGTTCTCGATAACGAAATCTATCTCTCCCCTTTTCTTGCTGTTGTAGAAATAGGGTTCAAAACCGTGCGCAACCAGTTCCTGAGCCACTGCATTCTCATAGATGGAACCGAAGTTGATGTCTTTGTCACCCTTGATAATCCGCACCTGAATGCCGTCGGCATACTGCGCTGCTAACAAACCGATATCGTTCAGGAAGAGTTTGAGAAGGTTGCGGGACCTCGCCAGCAGAAGAGGTACCTTGGGCTCTTCCACATTGTAAACGGGTATCGCAACGCCAGCATTTTTCAACCATAGGAAGCTATTCTCGTAGCGCGCATATTTCGCATTCTCGTTCAGGCGTTTCAAGATAAAGCGCTTGTTTTTGGCATTGAGCTCCGGCGGAATCAGGTTGAATATCTCCTCTATGTATAATTTGTTGTCCGGATCGTACTTGGCAATGTCTTTCTTATAGAGTTGAATGATTTCTTGCTGCACCGCCAGCACCTCCTGCAGGTTGTTGCTTTCAAGATACTTGCTGACAGCTGCCGGCATACCTCCCACAATCAAGTAGAGGCGGAACAATTCCATCATCTTGTTGTGAATGAAATCGTCGACAGGTCGCCTCTTTGTCCAGGCTTCCTTCACTGTGGCTATCACATTGTCGTTGATCCCGACACATGTGATAAACTCTTCGAAATCCAAAGGAAACATCTCCTTCACGCCCATATAGCCAACTGGGACCGACCGGATATCCTTCAATTCTACACCAAGCAAAAAGCCACTCAGGATATAACGGTATGAGCCTTCATCGACAAGAAACTTGATGGCTGTGACGATATCCGGGCATTCCTGTACCTCGTCAAAGAAAATCAAGGTATCCCCTTTTATCATCGGCACATTCGTAATGGTCGACAAACGCATCAGGATGTCGGTGCTCCCCTTCGCGTCCTTGAACAGTCCAACGGCATCTGGATTCTCAATGAAGTTGATCTCGATGAAACTCTTGAATCCCTTGCCGAACTCACGTATGGAATAAGTCTTACCGACTTGACGAGCTCCCGTTATCAGCAGTGCATTATCCGATTTTTGGTAATACTCGATTAAATACTTGTCTATCTTTCTGTTAAGCATATTGCCTCCATTTTTCCAACGCAATTTACATACAAATTTCCATTTTTCCAACGAGATTTATAGACTTTCTTCCACTTTTCCAAAATCACGTGCTTCAAAAGGTAATAATGCAATACGAAAATGCGTTCGTGCCCAAGAAGTAGTGCCAAAGACAGTAATTTTGTCTATCTTTGTCCAGCCTTGCCGCTGACTGTTTTCCGGCGCGGGATTGTGGTCCTTCGGTATCGATGGTCATCACCGGCAGGTCTCGCCATTATTGCGTAAGTTCTTCGCAATCAATCTGTTATAAGTTGGTGTATCGGCAAATAGTTGATAATCAATAACTTGCGGAATTTATCGACATCTAACTGACCTTCACCTCGTTAGGAGTTCAGAGGTTTAATGTTTACAGTTAGATTTTTGATGCATTTCGAATTATGTATCTTATTTGTTCCTTTAATGTGCAAATGATCCGTTAATACATCCATAACGTGATGTCAAACGTTACACCCACGAAAATAAGCGTCACCACACCTAATTGCAGCAACCAGCACCTTTGAAATCCGGTCATCAACTCAGGACTTTGTACGATCTTCACATCAGCGCTGTGGCAAAGAACTGCCCCACCAACTGAATGTTGTCCGATAGCAAATGCACATTGTCCTAGAAGCTGACTTTGGAAATCAGCAGAAGCCTGCAGAGGAATGGCAAGTCGGGTGATGTCATTCCCCTGGAGGACATCATCACTGCTCATACGATTATAGAGAAAGCGATAATCACGCCGCACTGCGCTGCAGGGTAATGGTCGAGTGCGAGGATCGATTCGGATTGTCGATGATTTTGCAATTGTCGGCTATCTTGAAATAGACCAACTCAGCCGTCAGCAGCGCTGCGATGATTATGGATGTATACCACATATCTTGATTTCTAATGTTTAAAATGCAGCCAATTATATAATGCTAATCGTGCAATTTGCTGCACCTCTAATCTTAATTTCCAGTCTTCATCATTCGTTTGTTCATATAAATCCAGATCATTGAGGAAAAGTACTCCTTCATGGGATATTTCACACCTTTTAGCATAATAACGACGAAATTTATCTTCCGACCTTCCTGCGACAAACTTTTTCAAATACCTCAAAAAACTATCACATGCACCAAGGTTCTTGTTCTCCCCATATTTCAGCACATCCAGTCTTGCCATACCTTCGATCGAAGAAATCGTAGATAATAATGACACACTTCGTTTACTCTCAAATAAATCAACACCTTCGTACATCAGGCCTATACACTGCCTAACCGTAAACCTCTCATCCTCTCCTAGTGCAAAATAACAGTCCAAAACAGATTCGAAATGTGGCGGTATCTTTATCTCGCTATTTGCTTCAGCATGTGGATTGACTGTATAATAACTATACGAATTTTCAACAGCTTCGCAGAAAGATTGGCATTTAGTAAAACCATCTATTTGCAAATCTTTGGCAACATCTGGATAAACAAACGACCTTATTGTCCAATGGCTTGTTTGGTTGTTTATTCTTTCAAGTTCATCTTCGTTCAATTCTTTTACATCTTTCATAGGGGTTTGGATCCCCCAACAATTACCTCCACTTCCATATTCAAAGAACTGAAAGTTTGTAAGTGCTGTCAACAGATGTAATATCTCCTTCCTGACACGGACCTGTGAGGGTAACTTACGCCCGAATGAAATCACGTCCTCTGAAAGGCCTCGTCTTCTAAACTCCTCCTCATATGGACGTATCTCTTCCATAATGTTCTCTACTTCATACTCTAAAACAGCAGGGAAATGCCAAGCATATTCCGAAAATGGCATATTCTTAAAGTAGAAGAATGGAACAACTTGAAAGACATCCCTATATCTTAATACCTTAACCAACGGAACCTTTGTGAATATGATATTTCTACAGAGCATAAATACATTCTATAGTTTTTTGAACGACTCCATCATCTTTTCCAGCTGGTCTGCAGAATCGTTAATAGTCTTTCTCAAGTCAGCTGATATGTTTGGTTTATTCGTCAATCCACGAAACTTTCTTATGATCGCCCGAAACTCTGCATCTGTTTTTTTCGATATTCTGTCCTGCTCTATTTTAATCTCTTTTAAGAGAGGTGTAAGAAACTTTTTAATTCGAACAAGAACTTTGATTATATCCGTTAAGGATTTGAACTCTACCATCAAATCCACTCCCTCAAGATTGGCAATAATCGGGACACTTGCAAACTTCCGTGGCATAATGTGACATAAACATATACTTGAAGGT
>OGDF01001556.1_pt1 | contig 33474 bp, 31 predicted proteins | sample 1570141 | NCBI WGS metagenome assembly OGDF01 (sample SAMEA4370581, study PRJEB24528) | human gut metagenome | reverse complement strand
CCGCTCGAGACGCTTGCGCTCGATACAGACGATGAAGAGCTTGCGGCCGATCTGTGTGATGCGATTGCCGCGCGTGTCGACAGCTGGGCATCGGCGCTCGCCGCTTCCAAGGTCGTTGCCGGTCCACTTGCTCCGGTTCTTGAGGAATATTTCGATATGGTGCCGCTGTTAGGACATCGTGCCGCTGCGCTTTCGCCCAGCGGCCACCCGCTTGCGCTGGGCACATTCGCCGGTATCGACGTGTGGGGACGCGCAACGATCAAGAACGCATCGGCAGAGCGTGAGTTCGCACCCGAGGTGGCGCGCATCCGCGCGATGTAGCCGTGCTGCCTGGGCACTTGGTGTCTCTGGTGGTATCCATCGGTGCCGTCTGGGCACATGCGGTGTGGAGCGATTGCAGCGGGTATCTCTGCGCGCACTCTACGGGCGCTCCGTTGAACGTGCGCTTACATGGGCATTTCGCTGCCTGCGCATCGTATGTTGTTGCCCTTAGCCGCGTCGTTTTGCTCGGCTTTATTGTCGTGCACGATCCATTTCACATCGCGCATAAAATTCCGCAATTGCATGTAAATATGAGAATAACGACGGGTAATTCTGACTTTTTTGAATAATCAACCCGTATCAGGGAAAATGAAACTAACATGAAACAATACTCTAGTAAAGTAAAGCGGTCTAAAGGTTTGGATCTACGGCAGTGCACCATGCTATGCCTCACGTTCCAGAGATGTTAATCGGAGGCATTTATGTCTAACTCTATGAGCCGTCGCCAGTTCATCGGTTTTGCCGGTAGCGCCGCTGCCGTTATGGGTCTCGGCCTGGTCGGCTGCGGTTCGTCTTCTTCGTCTGACAAGTTGTCCAAGAAGTACACCATCGCAACCGATACCGTCTTCGCTCCGTTCGAGTTCACCGACAAGAAGAACAAGTTCGTCGGCATCGACGTCGACCTGCTCGCTGCCTGCATGAAGGTCGCCGGCCTCGACTATGAGCTCAAGTCCCTCGGCTTCGACGCCGCTGTCGCCGCCCTCGAGTCCGGCCAGGCTGACGGCGTAATCGCCGGCATGTCCATCACTCCCGAGCGCAAGAAGAAGTACGACTTCTCCGATCCGTACTACAACTCCGCCGTGTGCTGCGCTGCCGCCAAGGACGGCGACGTCGCCAAGCTCGAGGACCTCTCCGGCAAGACCGTGGCAGCCAAGACTGGTACCCAGTCTGCTTCCTGGGCAGAGTCCATCAAGGACGAGTACGGCTTCAAGATTTCGTATGCCAAGACTTCCGACGTCATGTATCAGGGCGTCAAGTCCAAGCAGTTCGCTGCATGCTTCGAGGACGAGCCCGTTATGGCTTACGGCATCAAGCAGGGCAACGGCATGCAGATGATCGGCAAGGAGGCAGACAAGTTCGCCACCCCGTACGGTTTCGCCGTTCGCAAGGGCAAGAATGCCGAGCTGCTCAAGGGCTTCAACAAGGGCCTCAAGAAGATCAAGTCCAACGGTAAGTACGACAAGATCATCGACAAGTACACTAAGTAATTTGGCTAATCGGGTACGTAGCTGCTAAGCTACGTAAACAGTAACTACGAGGGGCCGTGCGGATTTTCCCGTGCGGCCCCGCGGATTCTAAGGACGGTCCATGGAATCGATGAATCTCATAGAGACGTTCAACGAGGCGTCGCCCCTGCTGCTCGCTGGTCTTCAGACCACGCTGCTGGTGACGGTTGTCTCGCTCGTCATCGCTATGGTGCTCGGCATCCTCGTGTGCCTGATGAACATCTCGCACAATAAGGTTCTGCGCGGAATCGCTAAGTTCTACATCTGGATCATCCGCGGAACCCCTATGCTCGTGCAGGCGTTCTACGTCTATTTTGCAATCCCGCAGCTCATGCAGGCTCTGACCGGCAGCGATTTCCGCATCGATATCGTTACGGCATCGATTCTCACGCTGACGCTTAACGCCGGCGCATACATCTCCGAGATTTTCCGCGGTTCCATCCAGTCTGTCGACAAGGGGCAGATGGAGGCTGCGCGTTCGCTCGGCGTCGGCTACGCCCCCTCCATGCAGAAGATCATCATCCCGCAGGCCGTGCGTATCTGCCTGCCGTCGCTCGTCAACCAGTGCATCATCACGCTCAAGGACTCGACAATCATGTACGCGCTCGGTCTGCCCGAGGTCATGAACCAGGCGGCGGTTTACGTGGGCCGCACCATGGATTCGTTCTCGACCTACACCTGGGTCGCCATCATCTTCCTGGTCATCACGTCTGTTCTGATGCTCGTTTCGTCCGCTCTCGAGAAAAGGATCCGTAAGTAATGACTGACGTAAAAATCAAGGTCGCGGGCCTTAAAAAGAGCTTTGGCTCCAACCATGTTCTCAAGGGCATCGACATCGAGGTCAAGTCGGGCGAGGTTGTGTGCGTGATCGGCCCTTCCGGTTCGGGTAAGTCCACGTTCCTGCGTTGCCTCAATCGTCTTGAGGAGGCGACGGAGGGCGAGATTCTGGTCGACGGCGAGTCGATTACCGACCCCAAGGCCAACGTCGACGCCATCCGCCAACACATGGGCATGGTGTTCCAGCAGTTCAACCTGTTCCCGCACATGACGGTGCTTGACAACCTTACGTGGGCGCCGGTTCAGCTCAAGCTCAAGACGCCCGAAGAGGCTAAAACCAAGGCTATTGCCCTGCTTGAGCGCGTGGGTCTGTCCGACAAGGCCGATGCGATGCCCAAGTCGCTTTCGGGCGGTCAGCAGCAGCGTGTCGCTATCGCTCGTGCCCTGTGCATGGATCCCGACATCATGCTGTTCGACGAGCCGACGAGTGCTCTCGACCCCGAGATGGTCTGCGAGGTTCTCGACGTTATGCGCGAGCTCGCCAAAGAGGGCATGACGATGGTCGTCGTTACCCATGAGATGGGCTTTGCCCACGACGTGGCAGACCGCGTGGTATTTGTCGACGACGGCGTGATTTGCGAGGAGGGTACGCCCAAGGAGGTGCTTGAGCATCCGCAGCAAGAGCGCACCAAGAGCTTCCTCTCCAAGGTTCTGTAAAGTAGCGGACTTGGTTTTTGCTATAGCGCGAGCGAATCGTCTGAATATGCATGTCAACGCCCTCTCGGTGAGAGGGCGTTTTTTGTCGCCATGCGTGCGGGCGTTGCGGGCTGTATTCGCGCGGCAGTACCCGTGTTGCTATGATCGTGTTGATGGGCAGGAGAATGTGCCTGTGTTCCTGCTGCGACGCTGCTATGTGCGTGGACGTTTGCGTGCCGGTGATGGAGCTATATGCAGGCGCTAACTAAAGTCATTGCGTTGGGCTGTTTGCCTGCGTTTTGACTGCAGTATCGCAGCGTTATTGCTCCTGCATGCGAAGCCAGATTTCGCAGATTCCCTTGAGCGTGAGCGTGCTGTCGACCACGTCGAACACATCGGTTGAGTTGGCGACGACGCTCGCCAATCCACCCGTGGCAATAACGGTGGCATTAGGCTCATTGAGCTCGCGCTTCATGCGTGCAACAAGTCCCTCCGCCATAGCGGCGGGGCCGACGACGATGCCGCACTGCACGCATTCGACGGTGTTGCGTCCAATCGCATGCTGGGGAGCTTCGAAAGGAACACTCGCAAGCTTTGAGGCGCGCGCCACAAGCGCATCCATGGAGATTCGAATGCCGGGGGCGATGGCCCCACCGATGTAGGCGCCCGTCTGGTCGATGACATCGATATTGGTGGCGGTTCCGAAATCTACGACGATTGCGGGCGCGCCGTAAAGCGCGGCGGCAGCGGTGGCGTTTGCGATACGGTCGGCTCCGACTTCGTTGGGACGCACAGCGCGAATATTCGTGACCTTGGCGGTTTCGGCGCCCACGACAATGGCGGGCAAGTCGAGCCGAGCGGCGACTTCGTGCCACTCGCGACTGAGTTCGGGTACCACGCCTGCAAAGGCGATGGCGTCGACAAGCGAAAGGTCATATCCGCTCATGGAAAAATAGCCCTCGATGCGCATCTGAATCTCGTCTGCCGTGAAGGTGCGGTCGGTGGGCATGCGCCACGAATGGAGGAGCGTGCGGTCGTCGAACAGGCCGAGCGCGGTCTGCGTGTTACCCATATCGATTGCGAGCAGCATAGTGCGCCTTTCGTTTGAGGTGTAGCGTCTATTGTATCCGGGTTCATGCTGCCTGGCGATGAAGCGATGCGTTAGAGCCGCGTTGCGGAGCGTGGGCTGCGCGCATGTTTGCCTGAGCGACAGGGCGCGAGGATTCAAGCTGATATGGCGTCGAGTGCGAGCGAGCTGTGCGCCGGCTTGTGGAGGAATTTTGCGACCCCGACAAACTCCTTGCGTTCAAGCGGCCCCGTACGTAATATATTTTTCTGCGCACAAGATGCGTCCAGACATTGCGGGGTGGAGCAGTCTGGTAGCTCGCCGGGCTCATAACCCGGAGGTCGTAGGTTCAAATCCTGCCCCCGCGACCAAGAACTTGCAGCTCGGAAGTTAGATTGCTTCCGAGCTTTTTTATATTTCAGCAGTTTATCGCGGCTTTGAAGCAACCCATTCAATACTGGGCATAGCCTTATTCGAACATATCTTGCAAATCGATGAGCTCGATTTCATCACTTGCCTTGACAGCAAAGCCAGACCTCGAGAAAAAGCCGTATTTGTAGCAGCAAAGCCCCGTGGCTTTGACCTGGGAAATTTCCTCTTCAACCATTTTTTGTCCGACAGGCGTTTTGCGAAACTTCGCCTCGTAGAAGATGAACCCCTGCGGGTCGCGCGTTACGATATCGAACTCGCCGTTCGCATGATTCGCGGGGTCGTCATACCAATACCGCCCGATTTCGTCGAACGGCACATCGATGTTTCCCGCACGGTTTTGTCGAATAAGGTATTGGCGGCACACCTCTTCAAAGAAATGCGGCACATAGTTTTCCTCAAAATCGCGTGCGATATATCGATCGAAGAACACATCTGGATCCAAAAATGCGCGCTGTGACAAATTCCGAAACACGTACCGGTAATAGAACAACGACAGAGGATCGACGATCCTGTATCCCGACTTCCTTTTATTTTCGGGGTCATTTATCGGTGCCTGCTTCTGCACAAGCTCCATTGCCATGAGCTTGTCGAGCACATCGACCATCGCCGGTCCGCTCGAGACATGCGATTGGTCGAGCAGGTCGCGGTACTTCGAATAGCCCTTCGCGAGCGCTCCAAAGACCTCGTTGGCGTTGGTCATTTTCGAAATCTCCGACGCGATGTACATCGACACCTCGTTTTCGAGGCGTGAGTCCGGTTCCGAAATGAGCTCGATGATGTTCTCGCGAACGCTTTTCTTCTGGTCAATGAGCCTGTTGTAATAAGGAATGCCGCCGAACACGCTATAAAGCCGCACTTTGTCCTCGGCGGTAAAACCGGGGTAGAACTTCGCAGAATCGTAATAGTCCATCGCCTTGAGGGAAATCGTGACATCGACTCTTCCGTAGAGGGGGTTGGCGTGCTCGAGCAGGCTTTTCATCACATCGACGTATGAACCGCACAAAACGAGCTTCACGTGTGCCCGTTCGCGATACGTATCGACAAGCGATTGTAAAATGCTGTCGAGCCCTTTTACCGCGCTGCGAAGATATGGGTACTCATCAAGCACCAAAACGATGTTCTCCTCAATCGATTGCTTGAAGAGAAAATCGAGGAGCTGCTCGACAGAGGCGAACGCCATAGGGGGAAGGCCGAATGCTTCCGATGCGAGCGCCGAGAGGCTTTCCGCGTTATTCACTTCAGTCGTCTGCTTGCACTCGTAATAAATCGCTTTCGCGTCATTCTGCCGAATCGCTTGTTTGATAAGTTCGCTTTTGCCCACACGACGCCGGCCGTATATCAGTACGACCCCCAGCGAGTCCTTGTCGAATTCTCGTTCGAGTCGAGCAAGCTCCGCTGTTCGTCCAATGAATTCCATTTAACTCGGTTTCTTCCGACTCGGTTTTACCCGAGTTAAATATATGCCACTGGAGAAACCTTTGCAATTAACTCGGATGAAACCGACTCGGTCTTGTCCGAGTTAAATTTTGAACGCAGAGGCGCCCTTGGCCATGTTTCGCGGTAGTGAAGATGCTCAGACGAAATATGGTGGGCGTAAAACCCACGTAATGTACCCAGCTGATCTGCAGCGACGTTCCTCCCGGGTGTGGTGCCCGGGGTCCAAATGTGCCAAGAATTTCAACAGCCACGCTTTTTGAAGCAATCTATGCAGCCTTTGTCTTGTTTTGGTGCGTAACAACAAGATTATCTAAATACGTACTAATGAGTACCGTACTATGTAGTACGGTACTCATTAGTACGTTTCTTACGAAGGACTGCTATGTTTGTTGGTCGAAAAGAAGAACTCGAATCTCTGGAACGTGCCTATAGTCGAGGCGGATTTCAGATGGCGGTAATCTACGGCCGTCGTCGTGTTGGTAAAACGTCTCTGATCGACGAGTTCGTCAAAGACAAGCGGGCGCTTTACTTTACCGCTCAGCAAAAAACCACCAAGCAGAATCTCGAGTTGTTCAGCAAGACGGTGTACGAGACCTTTTCGCTCCCTGCGTCGCTTCCCGCTTTTGACTCGTGGAATAGCGCATTTTCGTTCCTTGTCGAACAAATGGGCACGCAGAAAGACCAATGCCCCCTTGTGCTCGTATTCGACGAGTTTCCCTATGCGGCAGAAGCCGACCCTTCTTTGCCGTCGGTTTTGCAGGTGGCAATCGATCACGGCTTTGCACAGGAAAACGTAATGATCATCCTATGCGGAAGCAACGAGGGCTTCATGGAAAGCGAGGTTTTAGGAAGCAAAAGCCCCCTTTACGGTCGTAGAACCATGCAGCTCAAGGTCCTTCCTTTCGACTATCTCGATACGGCGCGCATGCTTCCGGGAGTTTCGCTAGCAGACCTTGTTGCCTATTACGCGACGTTTGGAGGTACGCCCTATTATCTGTCGCAGGTCGATTTGACAAAGACCTACGCCGAGAATGTGGCAGATTTATTTTTCGATAAAACGGGAATGCTCTGCGAGGAGCCGCTCATGCTACTGAGGCAGGAGCTTCAAGAGCCGGCGCGCTACAACTCGGTGCTAGACGCAATTGGTTCGGGAGCGACCTCGCCCTCACGTATTGCCGATTCGATCGGAATGAATCAGAACTCAGTCGGCAAGTATCTTAAAACGCTTGCGGATTTAGGGATTATTGAGAAGCATGTTCCTGTGGGTGATAGAAAAACTGCCAAGCGCGCGATATGGTCATTCAAAGACCCGTTTTTTGCCTACTGGTATCGCTTTGTTAGCAAATATCTGGGTTCAATCGAAGAGGGCGTGGGTAAAGCTGTTGCTGGTTATGCAACGTCTGGTCAAGCATTTCTCACGTATGTCGGTAAACAGTTTGAGGATATATGCCTGCAGTGGGTGAAACGTGAGAGCATTGCGGGCGGGCTTCCCTTTGCGGCATTGGAATTCGGCCATTGGTGGGGGACGGACCCGAAACAGCGCGAACAGGCGGATATCGATGTCGTTGCAATCAATGCGATTGAACATAAGTTGCTTGTTGGCGAATGTAAATGGCGCAACTCGTTTGATGAAGCAACGGCATTTGAGATGCTGCAAGGTCACGCCGAACTATTGCGCGGCTACAGACAGACGTATTACATGCTGTTCTCAAAATCTCAGTTCAGCAAGGGAACGAGAGACAAGGCGGCGAAAAGAAGCGATTTGCAGCTTGTAACACTTGATGATTTGTATGATGAGCTGCATGCATAGGTGCGTGATTCGTTAGCTTTAACGATGCGGCTGTTATCGGTGCCTGTTGGCCCCTACAGCACATCGACCACAGTCAGCGACGTGCCGTCCACCGTGAATGCGACGTCGCGGCCCGCGTATGCCAAGTGGTACACGCGCTCGGGTTCGTGCTTGCTTCCGGCGCGGCGCGGGTCCTGTCGCAGGACCTCAACAAGCCCGTCGAGCTTATCGGGGTCAATGTGCCGCGTAAGCTCGGGAGGAAACGTCACATCGAGCTCTTGCCAGGGCACCTGCTCAATCCACCCGCCGCTCGCGTCTGCATGGCAGTCCGCGAAGGGGATATAGGGCTTGATATCCAGAATGGGCGTCCCGTCGCGCAGGTCGGCCCCCAGCACATGAATGATGGGCCCGTCTTCGGTGCGTTCGACATAATCGAGCTTTACGCAGGTAAGGCCCATCGGATTAGGTCTAAACGGGCTGCGTGTTGCAAAAACGCCCATGCGCTCGGTGCCGCCCAGCCGCGGCGGGCGCACGGTGGGTGTCCAGTTCGTGTTGGTCCCCGCCTTGCTGTCGGTCGCGTTGTCGCGTTCGATATCTGCGGCAGTGCCTCCGGGTGTGCCGTTTTCAAATTGCCAAATGAGCCATAGGTGCGAGAACTCGTCCAGCCCCTCAACGGTTGAATTCAGCGCGAACTCCGGTTCAAAGATGACCGATGCCTGTAGATGCGGCGCCAAAAAGCTGTTGCGGGGGATGCCGAACTTTTGCGGCAGGTCGGAATGTATGTGTGCGATAGGTTTCATAACCCGATTGTACCGTGAGCGGCGCAGAGCACCCGGGAACAAGGGAAGCACGTTTTGTTCACCAAGAACAAAACCGGGTAGTACATGTTGAAACATGTTGATATATATGGGCAAATGCGTTTGCCCGACCTGTTTTTGTGTTTAATCCTGTTTAAATAAGATGTCTTTTGTTGTGTGGGGTCTGTTGGGACTTGCTCCTGATGCTAGGATTCGCTCGAAAGCGGGCGTGTGACGCCCCATATGCAGCGGAAGAAGTGTTTGCTTATGTCCGAGCCTGGGCAAAGGACGACTCGTATGTATGATCGCGAGACTCGCGAGCAGGCGGCAAGACTCCTGGCGGAGGGGCGTGGCCATCGCGTGATTTCGAATCGCCTGAACATTCCTGTCGCTACGGCTCGCCAATGGGCACGCGCGTACGCCGTTGGCGGCGAAGACGCCCTTCTCAACCCGAGGCATCGCCATCGTGCGTATTCGTTGGAAGAAAAACTCGCGGTGGCGCGTGACCGTATCGAGCATGGCCTATCCGTGCGTGAAGTGATGGTCAAGCATAAGATTGCGAGTGAGTCGTCGGTTAAGGCATGGTGCCGTCTGTACCGTGCGGGCGGCGTGGAGGCGCTTAAGCCAAAGCCGCGCGGTCGTAGGCCGTTAAGTTAGCAACGTCGATCGGGCTCTCGGGTGCCTCCTGTGCAAGAAGGCACCCGATTTGTTTTTCGGCGTGTGCGCTCCGCATGTAACCGTAACGTAAGCGAATATGGGTCTGTTCGCGCCGTTACCTGCAGTTTGCTATAATTTCGAGAATTAACTACAGGGAGGAACGCAAGCCTTATGCCAGATACCAGCGACAGTCCTAAGCCGCGGGACGAATCCGCGGCAATTCCGTACTACACCCTGGGCGAGGAGATTATGAACTCCGTGACCCACGGCGTTGGATGCCTGCTGGGTATAGCGGGCCTCGTTCTCTTGATCGTCAAGGCCGCCCTTGGCGGCGGTCATCCTGCAGCGCTGACCTCGGCAATCGTTTACGGCGTTTCTATCATTCTCGAATATCTCGCTTCGACGCTGTACCATGCGATTCAGCCGCACGGCGCCAAGCGCGTCTTCCGCGTTATTGATCACAGCTGCATCTACCTGCTTATTGCGGGCAGCTATACGCCGTTTTGTCTTATCACGCTCGAGCATGATGGAGGCACGGTGCTGTTCTTTGCCGTTTGGGCATTTGCGCTTATCGGTATCGCATTCGAGATCATTATGCGCGAGCGACAGCCTCGCTGGCTTACCGGTGTTATCTACCTCGTCATGGGTTGGCTTGTCGTCTTCCGTTTGCCCCAGCTTATAGCACAGCTTGATCCGCTTGCTTTGTCGCTGCTCGCTATCGGCGGCGTCTGCTATACCATTGGCGTGCCGTTCTACGTGGCAAAAAAGATCCGCTACATGCACGGCGTGTTTCACCTGTGGGTGCTTGCCGGCAGTATTTTCCAGTTCATGGCGGTGATTCTCTTCGTGATCTAAAGACCGCGAATCCTGGTGTTGGCGCGTGCTGCCGCAGCACCGCGCTGCGCCGATTGTTTACCTGCTACAAAGCTACTATCCCGAACATGGAGGTTCGAGAACACCCCGATGGACATAACCATCTCCCTTGTAACTACTTTAATTTTGACGATCATCAACGGCTTCTTCTCGATGTCTGAGATGGCGCTCACCACCGCCAAACGTGCCGTGCTCGAGCACGAGGCCGAGGAGGGCGACCGCCGCGCCGCCCGCGCTGTCGCGGTTGCCGCAGACACCGATGAATTCCTCGCCACGATTCAGGTTGCTATCACGCTTGTGGGATTCGCTTCGTCTGCCGTCGCGTCCACAAGCCTCTCCGATCCGCTCGCCCATTGGCTCATGAGCTTTGGTTTTGCTCCGCTCTCTGCGATTGCGCGCGGCCTCGCGCCGGTGATCATCACGGTTGCCGTGGCGTTCGTTTCGACTGTTATCGGCGAGCTTGTGCCCAAGCGTATCGGTCTGGCCAATGCGGAAAACGTTTCAAAGCAGGTCGTGGGCACCCTGTCTGTTTTTCAGACCATCGCACACCCCGTCGTATGGCTTACGGGCGCCTGCGCTGACGGCCTTGCCCGCCTGTTGCGCATCAAGAGCGCCGACGACCGCCAGAACGTTTCCGAGGAAGAGATCAAGTACATGGTCTCCGAGCAGGATGACCTGCTCGATGAAGAAAAGCGCATGATTCATGAGATTTTCGACCTGGGTGATACCGTTGCGCGCGAGGTCATGGTCCCGCGCGTCGATATTCAGATGGCGGAGGACACTCAGACTGTTGCCGAAGTGCTTGACGCCATGCGCGACACCGGCTTCAGCCGCATGCCCGTGTATCACGAGGATCCCGACTCCATCGCCGGCATCGCCCATATCAAGGATTTGATTGAGCCCTCGCTTGCCGGTAAGGGAGACGACTCCATTGCTTCCTATCTGCGCGACGCGACGTTCGTGCCCGATACCAAGGACCTGCTTCCGCTTCTTTCCGAGATGCAGACGGCGCACGAGCAGATCGTTATCGTCGTTGACGAGTACGGTGGAACTGCCGGCATCATCACGATTGAGGACATCGTTGAGGAAATCGTCGGTGAAATCGAAGACGAGTTCGATCCCGACAATAAGTACCTTACGCGCCTGTCTAAACGTGAGTGGCTCGTAGATGGCCGTTTTTCGTGCGACGATGCCGTGGAGCTCGGTTGGCCAATCGAGGAAAGCGATGATTACGAGACCATCGCCGGTTGGATTCTGGAGCTTTGCGATTCCGTTCCCGATATCGGCGAGGTTTTTGAGGTCAAAGGGTACAAGTTCAAGGTACAGTCGATGCGAGGTCAGCGCATCTCGCTCATTCGCGTAATCGCTCCCGCGGAGGATGTGGAGAGCGCACAGCAAAAGGACACCGCGCCCGACGAGCGTGATGAGCAATCCGAAAGGTAGGACTATGGCGAACCTGTTCAGCATCTTAAAAGTGACGGTTGCATCCGATAAGCTCACCGCTCGCGTGCTCGTCAACCCCGGCATGCCGCTGATGACCTCGGAGGATATTGAGGCGACGGCGCGCGTGTACTATCTCGCTCCGGGTATCGCCAAACATTTGTGCCTCGGCGACACGGGCAAAGAGTTTCAGGATTGCATGGGCAATACCGAGCTGCCGCATCTGCTTGAGCACGTCTCGGTTGAGATCATGAACCAGACGGGTCTGGCGGGTAAGGTCGCCTGCGGTCGCACACGACTCGCTCCCATGGAGACACGCGTGTTCGAGGTTGAGCTTTCGTGCCCTGACGATGCGCTTGCCATCGGTGCCCTGTCGTCTGCTGTATTCATGATGAACTGGGCGTTTCTTGCCGGCGACCAGCCTGCACCAGATTTTGAGGGTACAGTCAAGGCGCTGCGTAAGCTTGTGCTGAGCCTGCGTCCCGCGGAGGGCGAGGACCCCGTCGAGCGGGCGGTTGTCGCCGCGGGTGCCGCCGGCGTTGTGAACGTTCCGACTCCGGTTGTCTAGGCCGTAGATTTTATTTTTAGGTCTGCTACCAGGGGATACGCACCGTAGAGCCCTTCGGTGGAAGATGCGCGTGCATTCATTCATTTGGTCGCACGACCGCGATGCGCTTTGGGTGCACGCCGTTGCCGTTCGGCGATGAGCGCGCTCACTTTGCCCATCAGGCTATAATGGAAGGCCATATCGTACTTTCCCGCTCAATAGGAGAGGATATCAACATGAGTAAGACGTTTAATTTCGTTGCCGGTGCTGTTCTGGGCGCGGCTGCAGGAGTTGTCGCTGGCATTGCCATGGCTCCGCGTTCCGGTGCAGAGACGCGTGCTATGGCTGCCGATTTTGTCAACGATGCATGGGATACCGCTCGCGATAAGTACGAGGCGGGCGCCGAGCAGGCTCGCGTCGCCGCTGCCGATTTCGGTCCCATGGTCGATGCTAAGACCGACGAGCTTCGCGCCAAGGTCGATCTTGCCCGCGAGCGTATGGATCAGCTTCGCGAGCAGCTTAACGACGCCATTTCGCAGGGCAACGTGACGCCTGCTGCAGATGTTGTTGTCGAGGACGCAACCAACGACGCTCCCGCAACCGACGAGGCAGCCCGCGAGGCGTAAATGCTCTCAAGTCAGCTGCAGGGAACAAAGCTCTACAAAAAGCTCGCGCCCGATAAACTCACAAAACGTGACGGCACGCCGCGCAGCCCCAAAAAAATCGGCAAGATTCATTATCCGGTGTTTACGCCCGACGGCACGCGCGTTGTCGGTTACATGGTTCGCCTGCCCGATGTCGTCGGCATGGTTCAGCGTTCCGACAGGTTCGTCGCGCTCGATGCAATCGGCGTTTACGAGGGTGTCGTGACCGCCGAGGACAAGCGCGAGAACTTCGATGCCGCTGCCGCCAAGCGTCTGGGTATCGATCTCGATTCGTGCTTGATCCTAACGGGCATGGATGTTCGAACGGTTTCGGGCAAGAACGCCGGCTACTGTGACGATGCCGAGTTCAACCCCAAGAGCGGCAAGGTCAAGGCCTTCAAGATTGTCGGCGGTGGCGCCTCGAATCTGCTTATCGGTGGGCTTGAGCTTCCTGCCAGCTACTTTAAGGGTTACAAAAACGGCTACATGGTCGTGTCCGACGAGGTCGCCGAGCTTTCGCTCACGGGCGGTGCTGCTGCAAAAGCCGCCGAGGCTTCCGTCGTCATCGCTGACAAGGTCAAGCGCGGTGCCAAACAGCTTGACGACAAAGGTTCGGTTGCGGTCGATAAGGGTTCGCGTGCGCTTGGCAAGCAGCTCGGAAAGACGCGCGGCATGTTCAAGTCCTTTGCCGAAGAGTACAAAAAGGCTGCAGGAACATCAGATTCTGCAGGGAAGAAGAAATAACGTCTACTTGCGACGTTGCTGCGTTGCGGGTGTTCATAAGACGCTGGGTGAGGAGATTCGATGCCAAACCATACCCCCTCCTACTCAACAAACGGGAGCAGACGGAGCGCGACAAAGCGCCCTACATATCGCAAAAAGAGTCTGGGACAGCTCCATCCCAACAAACCTGCCGTCCATAGGCGCCCGGGCGCGGTGTATCTGAGCGGATCGGGGACACCTAGGTCGGGACAGGTTCGTCGCGCCGGCGCGATGCGCAACAGCAGGCCCAATAAGCGCGCGCCGTATGCGCTCATTGCGGTTGCATGCGCGTTGGCGTTTTTTATTGCCACCGTCGTGCTGTACAACAGCCGCAATGTCGACATCAAGCTCAATGGCGAGAAAACCCAAGCGCATATCGGCTCCTCGATCGAGCAGGTAATCAAGGACAAAGGGCTCGATTCGCAGCTTTCGGCGGGTAATCTGCTGGCCGTGAACGACTCTGTGCTCAAAAAGGGCGGCGGTGAGCGCTACTCCGTCATCTGCAACAAAAAGCGTCTCAATGCCAAGCAGCTTGCGTCCACTAGGTGGGGAGAAGCTCACGATTAAGAGCGGACGCGACCGTTACGAAAAGCATGATGTTCAGGCTACGGAAACCATGCCGTCGATTAGCAAAGTCGGTTCCGGGGCGGTAACCTACATCAAAAAGTGGGGTCAAATGGGCCGCTCGGAGGTTTGGGTCGGAAAGCAGTCGGGCAAAACCGCCGACCGTGGTGAGGTCAAAAAGAAGGTCGACTGTGTAATCGAGTCTGCCAACGTCAACCCCTCGGGCAAAAAGCGACTCGTTGCGCTTACGTTTAACGCGAGTCCAAGTTCGGGCACATCTGACATTCTCAATATTCTGCAGGAAAAGGGCGTGCATGCAACGTTCTTTATCAGAGGGGAGAATGCCGAGAACAATCCGGGCATCGCTCAGGCTATCGCTAAGGGCGGACACGAGATCGGTTCGAGTGGTTACGACACCACGAACCTTACCAAGCTGATAGGTGATGACCTGCGCACGAAGCTCAGGACCAGCTTCTCTTCGGTTAAAAAGACAACGGGTAAGAGCACGGCGCTTCTGCGCGCTCCAGGTCTCGATTTTGATGAGGCCCAATGGGCGGAAGCGGGGGATTTGGTCAGTGCCGCCATTACGTATAACGTTGATTCGGGCGATTGGAATCTACGCGGTGCCGACTCCGAGGTCAACGCGGTCGTGTCGAACGTGGACTCGGGCAGCATCGTTCTCTTTACCGACAACGCCGATACTGCTGCCCAAAATGCCGAGGCACTGCCCCAGATCATCGACAAGCTCCTCGGAGACGGTTATTCGTTTGTGACCGTATCCGACCTCATCAAGAGCGACAGCGGATTATCCGAGCTACTGCCGTCTCCGCTCAAGGTCAAGATGCCCAAGGGCGCATCGCTCGCTCAGTATACCGAGCCCAAGACATCTACCGACGGTTCAACTGACGCTTCGGAAGATACATCTTCATCTTTATAGGTGCGCAGCGGTGTACTATAGCTCCGGTTAAAGAGATTTATTTTGCTCAGTGAGAGCGGCGGGAAGGCCGTCTCCATTGGATGTGATGCTAGATGAGTGAAGACGATCAGCCCCGTTACGGGCACGCGGGTAAAAGGCGTCCTGTTCACGTGTCCTCTGCTGCAAGGCGAGCGCGGTCGAAGTCTGCTCGTGCAAAGGGCACTGCAAAATCGCATGCCGCGCAGGGGACCCATCGTGCGGGAACCACATCGCCCCATCGTACGGGTACGCTTGCGAGCGATAGCAAGATTTCATCCACGGGTCGCTACACCGGCTCCGGTTCCTTTGGGACCTCTCCTTCGCGATCGGGCGTAATGCCTGTTGTGCATAGCAGGTCCACTTGGAGCGGCGCTTCCCATAAAAAGCAGGACAATCGCTCCGCTTTAATGGTGGGGCTTGCCGCTGTGGTCATCGTCGCGCTCGTTTTTGTTTGGTGGGGGAACTTTCGGTCTGTCGGTGTAGCGGTTAACGGCAAGCCCGTGAACTGCCGCATCAATTCAACGGTCGACGACTTTATCACCCATAACAATAATTTTGATGTAAAGCCGGGAAACCTGCTTTCGGTGAGTGGTAAAGTGCTCACAAAACAGGGCGGCAATAAATACACGGTCAAAATCAATGGCAAAGAGCTCACGGCAAAGTCGGCCGCGAATCGCGTGGTCAACGAAGGCGATAGGCTCACGGTGGAGAATGGCACCGATGCGACCGAGCCCCATACGATCAAACGGGAGCAGGTTGCACCGGGGGTCGAAGAAGGTACGGGCGGTTCGGTCCAGTTCGTTTCTCAGTGGGGCGAGCCGGGCGAAAAGGAAGTGTGGACCGGCAAGAAATCTGGCGAGACGATCGACAAGGGCGTTACCAAACAGCCTAAGAACCTTGTAATCGCAAATATCATTCCCGAGCCTGCGGGCAGCGAGAAGTACATGGCGCTCACGTTCGACGACGGTCCGAGCGAGTACACGCCAAAGATCCTCGATATTCTCAAGGAAAAAGGCGTGCATGCTACGTTTTTTAATCTGGGAAACGGTGCTAACGAGTATCCGCAATACACCAAACGGCTGCTCAAGGAAGGCAACGAGCTGGCGAGCCACACCATGCGCCACCAGTATCTGCCCAAGCTCGACCGCAACTCGCTTCGCAGTGAAATAACGACGGCATTCGATGCGCTCAAGAGCGCGGGCGGAACATCGACCCAGATGATCCGTGCACCTTACGGAGCGTTCACTAAGACCGAATGGGCGCGGAGCGCCGACCTTATCAGCTGCAATGTTCTGTGGAATATCGATACGACCGACTGGAAGCGTCCAGGTGCCGACGCAATCAAAAGCCAGGTACTCGATAACGCGCACAACGGGTACATCGCGCTTATGCACGACGGCGGCGGTAATCGTGAGCAGGACATCGAGGCGCTTCCCGGTATTATCGACGGTTTGCAACAGGCGGGATACAAACTCGTGACCGTCAAGGAGCTGCTTAAAATGGACAAGCGCGTTCCCAAGGAGGTCTACGAAGGCAAGGTTTCACTGCCTAAGGGTTCCGTGCTTCCTTCGTTGTAGCCGCAAGGCGTCAACAGCGCGCGACGCTTCGGCCAATGTTCGTGTGTCTGTGTGCGCGGTTTGATGAATAGAGATGCGGGCGGTATCTGCGAGAACAAGCAGGTTCCGTCCGCATTTTTGTATAAAGACAAAGTAAAGTCGCAGTATGCATCTTGAAAAATGCAGTCTCGAGCTATGGCCTGATGCTATAGTATCTGCGGTTATGAAGACGGGGCGTCTTGTGCGCCGCGTATGAACGTAAGGGTCAAGAGAAAGGTCTCAGGTGAAATCCAAACCTCGACCGTACAGTCGATGACCCCTGTGAGTGCTCTTGAGTGCGCGCACGGGGTGCCAACCAATCGGTAGGGCTTTATGTCCGGGTGTCGGTTGCGCGTAACATATCTGCTTCGGCGGAGTTCGGTTAACGTTTTGCTGTGCTGAGCTTCTGCCGTGAGTCCTTGAGGAGCACGATGAACTACCTATCCGAAATGCTCAAATTGCCGGTGATTGATGTCGACGGTGAGAAACTTGGTGTCGTAAACGACTTCGGTATCGCCACGGGCGAGGTTTTTCCGCATGTGACATCGCTGGCGTTTAGAGGTCCTGGCCAGACGCCTTTTATGATCAGCTGGCGTAAGTACGTCGACCGCATCGACGAGACCGGCGTTCATCTCAAGACCCCTTCAACCGATGTACGCTTTTCGTACCTGCAGCCCGATGAGGTGCTGCTTGCGCGCGATATTCTCAACAAGCAGATTGTCGATACGCAGGGCCTCAAGGTCGTGCGCGTAAACGACATCAAGTTTTCGATGTCGGGCGAGAACCAGCTGCGCCTACTCGGTGCCGAGGTGGGCGCCGCGGGTTTGCTGCGTGCCATCAGCCCAAAGCTCGAGCATATCGTCGCGGCGTTTATGACCAAGATCGGTCACCCGCTGTCTGAAGATATTATTGCCTGGTCGTATATGGACCTGCTCGAGCGCTCGACCGAGAACATCCAGCTCAGCGTGTCGCATAAGACGCTCGGTGAGCTGCACCCCGCCGATATCGCGGACATCATCGAACAGCTCGACCCGCGTTTGCGCGCGCAGGTGTTTGCTCAGCTCGATACCGCTCAGGCTGCAGAGGCAATCTCCGAGCTCGATGACGACGACCTCATGGCCGAGATGCTTGAAGGCCTTTCTGATCGCGATGCATCGAGCATGCTCGCCATGATGGACCCGGATGATGCAGCCGACCTGATTGAGGAACTCGACTACGAGAAGGCCGAGAAGCTTCTGCGCCTTATGGGTGTCAAGGAGGAGAAGGCGATTCGTAACCTGCTCGGCTACGAAGAGAACACGGCCGGACGTATCATGACGTCCGAGTTCGTGGCGCTGCCCGCCACCTCGACCGTTGCCGACGCCATCGAGGCGATCAAGCAGCTCGATCAGGATTTCGAGAGCGTTTACTACGTCTATACCGAGGATTCGACGGGCAAGCTCACAGGCGTGCTGTCGTTGCGCTCGATTGTCGTTGCCGACCATAACCAGCGCCTCTCGGAGCTCGCATATCGCGATGTCGTTTTCGTCTCGCCCGACCTTGATCAGGAGGACGTGGCTGATGAGATGACCAAGTACGACCTCGTTGCGATTCCGGTCTGTGACGAGAACCGCCACATTCTGGGCATCGTCACGTTCGACGACGCCATGGACGTTATCGCCGAGGAGCACCAAGAGGACCTGCAGATTGCAGGCATCGGCTCGGGCGACAACGTCACGAGCGAGTCGACGCATGCGCTCAGCTGGTTCGTGCACCGTCAGTATTGGGTCGCTGTGTGGGCCATCGCTTCGATGATTATCGCAAGCCTGCTCTCCACGCTCGGCAGCTCACCCGAGCTGTTCGTCTATCCGATGTGCGCCATGCCGGTCGTGCTTTTGGCGGCGTCGCGTGCAATCTCGTTCGTTAAGAACTTTTACCTCGAGTACGACGAGGACGACGACGAGCCCAAACCGTATTTGGGGTTCTTCTTGCAGACGACGGGCATGGGCCTGATTCTCGCCGTGATCGTGTACCTGTGTGCACAGCTCGTGCGCACAGCAGCATTCCCCGATGCCTACTCTATCCACGAGGGCTTGTTCACCGCATGCTTCACCATCGCCTCGTTTGTGGCGCTGCTGAGTTCCGCCACCTCGGTCATCTACCTTAAGGTGCTGTTCTGGCGCGACGATCACGACCTCAATACGTCGGGTACGGCGATGAACGTCACGGCGGTCATGATAGCGTGCGTGCTGTTTTCGGTCGCCTCGGTTGCTGCTGCGTTGGCGCTTTTGGGCTAGGTGATGCTCATGGCAAACAACCAGAACAGCGGCAACAAAAAGCGCAAGCTCACCCTTGGGTTGATTCTCGGAGCCATGGGGCCGGGCCTTTTGGCCGCGCTTTCGGGCAACGACGCCGGTGGCATCGCGACGTATTCGAGCGCGGGCGCGAGCTACGGCTACAAGATGCTCTGGATGCTTCCGGTGATGACGGTGCTTTTGATCGTGACGCAGGAGACCGCTGCGCGCTGCGGATGCGTGACGGGCAAGGGCTTGGCATCGCTCATTCGCGAAAAATTCGGGGTGCGCAAGAGCGTCCTCGCCATGGCCGCGCTGCTTATCGCAAACACGGCGGTTACCATCTCGGAATTCGCGGGTATCGCGAGCGGCCTCGCCCTCTTCGGTATCCCGGCAAGTATCTCGGTTCCGCTCGTGGCGCTTTTGATTTGGCTGCTCACGATGTCCGGTTCGTTCCAGCGCATCGAGAAGATTCTGCTGATGGTGAGCTGCGTGTTCGTCGCGTACGTGGTCGCCGCGTTTATGGCGGGTCCCAACTGGGGTCAGGTCGCTTACGACACCGTGGTCCCTAACATCCAAAGCGATCCGGCATACGTGTCGCTCGTCGTCGCGACGATCGGTACCACCATTGCGCCGTGGATGATCTTCCTGGCGCAGAACAACGTGGTCGATAAGAACGCCGGGGAGGACGACATCATCCTTCAGCGTATCGATGCCATTTCGGGCTCGGTTGCAGCCGATCTCGTTGCTTGGTTCATCATCATTACCACGGGAACGGTGCTGTTTCCGGCTGGCATCCATATTTCCGATGCCGCCGATGCCGCAAAGGCCCTTGAGCCGATTGCTGGCCAGTTCTCGACGATCCTCTTTGCGAGCGGTCTGGTTGCAGCGAGCTTCTTGGCCGCATGCGTGTTGCCGGGCGTAACCTCGAGCGCCATCTGCGAAGCGTTCGGTTGGGAGCGCGGTGCCGACCGCAGCTGGGATGAAGCGCCGATCTATCGCGGTCTTATCACGGGCATCATCGCTGTTTCTGCTGTGCTCGTCCTGCTGCCGGGCGTCGACTTGTTCCAGATCATGATGGGATCGCAGGTCATCAATGGCGTGCTGCTGCCCGTCGTGCTCGTTTTCCAGGTGCTGATTGCTGCGGACAAGCATGTTATGGGCAGCAACCGCAACGGGCGCGTGTGGAACGTCCTCACGTGGGCGACCATCGCGATCATCACGGTGCTGACAATTGTGATGTTTGTTCTCCAAGCGATGGGCTACTAGCCAATCTGCTATGTTCGGCCTGCGTGAGTACGACCGTGCCGGTATCGTTTTTCACGCTGTTTGTGCCACGTGCAGATGTATATCGGTGCCCCTCACGACGAACGCTTTCGTATAAAAACTAACAAAAGCGAACATCCAGTGATAGAAACTGTTCTAATATGTTTGAAGTAGTAGTTCAGCGGTTCTATCGAAAGGTTCGCTATGCTCATCCAGTCTGTATTCGATGATGAATTCAAAATCTACGGGCGCGTATGGGACGATGCTCCCGCTAAGCTCGTCGACCCCATGGTAACGGCGCTTGCCACCACGCCCGTCCCCGAGGGCAGCCAGTATGTGGCGAGCGCGCCCGAGCTCGAGAGCGTACAGGGCGTTGAGGACCTCAAGCTGCTCATGTTCGGCGGCAAGGGTGTTCAGGTCGGATGGTGCAACGGCCATAATACGCTGCTCAACTGTCTCGAGTATCACCGTTCGAGCGAGTTTAATCTCGGAGCACGCGATTTTATTCTGCTCGTTGCCAAGCGCTACCAAATCGAAGATGGAAAGCTCGACACTTCGCTCGTCAAGGCGTTCCGCGTGCCGGCTGGTACGCTCGTTGAGGTTTACTCCACAACGCTCCACTACACGCCGTGCATGGTTGACGATGGCGGCTTCCAGGTGATGATCGCGCTTCCCGAAGGAACCAATACGCCCAAGCCCGAGCGCGAGATGCCTACGGGCGGAGACTCCTATTGCTATTGGAAGACTGACAAATGGGTGCTTTGCCACGCCGAAAGCCCCAAGGCCGCCCAAGGCGGCTACGTTGGTTTGACCGGAGTGAATATCGATATCGCTGACGATATCAAGTAGGGGGCACTACAGCACATCAAGTCCTGAGGCGCGGATCTGCGCGATGGCCGAATCGTTCTCATCGTCGCAGATCATCGCGTCGAAATCACGGTAGTCGGCGTAGGTGTATGTGCCGATCGCACTGAACTTGCGCGATTCGCACACCAAATACGAGACGGCGGCGCGCGCGATTGCGGCACGTTTGAGCATGCCGTCATCGGTATCGTAGGTCGTGATCTCGTGCGACTCGGTGTCGACGCCGTATGCACCCATAAACGCAAGGTCAAAGCGGTAATGGCGTACAACATCGAGCGCGATGGAGCCCAAGCATGCGTTAAGCTCGGCGTGCATCGAGCCGCCGAGCGAGAGCGCGTCGATGTGCGGCGCGTGGGTGAGGGCGGAGAGCACATCGAGCATGGGCGTTACGACGGTGCAAGAGATTCCGCTTTGCGCGAGCAGGCGCGCAAGCTGCACATTCGTGCTCGAAATATCGAGATAGATAGTTTGCTCCGGTTGAATAAGATTGAGCGCCTTGCCCGCGATAGTGCGTTTTTCGGGCTCAAAGAGCTCCATGCGGTTGTTGATATCGCGTTCCTGTACGTTCTCGACGCGCGTTGCGCCGCCGTAGACGCGTTGGCATTTGCCCGCAGTGGCAAGCGTTTTTAAATCTTTGCGGATGCAATCTTCGGTCACACCGAAGCGTTTTGCGAGTTCGGGGACGGTGACGCGCCCATTTACTTCAATAAGCGAGCAAATTTGGCTATGGCGTTCTTCGGGGAACATGGGCATCCAATCGAGCGGGGTTCGTCGCGTTTTCATCTGAATCGCGTGTTAAGTATACGTGATTTACAGGATAAATAAGAAAAACTCGAACAAAATAAGAATAATCAATTGAAAATCAAGAATAAACGCGATAATCTAGGACGAAACAAGCTGGATGCATAAAGTCGAGGTCTGGCTCGTCTTGGAGGTCGCATGCTCACCCCGCGTACTCAAGCAATCAAGGACAGCCTTTTTGCCGAGAACCGTCAGGTTTCGCTCGAACGGGCTCGGCTCTATATGGAGAGCTATAGGGAGACCGAAGGCGAACCGGTGATAATTCGCCGTGCCAAAGCACTTGCCCATCTGCTTGAGAAGCACGAGATCGTGGTTGACGACCATGATCTACTCGTGGGAAACCGTAGCGCCAAGCCGCGTGCGGGCGTGATTTCACCCGAGATGTCTCCCTATTGGATTTTGGACGAGCTCGACGAGTTCCCAACGCGTCCGCAGGATAAGTTCGAAATGTCTGCGGAGGACAAAGCGTATTACCGCGATGTGCTCTATCCTTTTTGGGCAGGTCAATCGCTCAACGATTGGTATACAGAGCACGCAGACTCTGAGGTTCTTGAGGCGCAGAAGACCAAAATTTTCGCTGTTGCCCAGACGGATAAAGGCCAAGGACATATAATTTGCGACTTTCCGCTTGTGTTGAGTCAGGGTTACGGTGCGATTCTTGTACGTGCCGAAGGGCGTGCGGCGGAGGAGCCGCACAATGATTTTCTTGCTGCGGCGGTAATCGTGCTTAAAGCGGCGATTGCCTATATCCATCGTTACGAGGCATACGTTCGCAAGCTTGCCGAGACGGTGACCCCCTGCCGCGCCGTGGAGCTCGCGCGCATGGCGGAGATTCTTTCCCATATCGCTACCGAGCCGGCGCGCGACCTGTACGATGCGTTGCAGCTCGTGTGGCTCACCGAGGTCATGCTGCAGCACGAGAGCAACGCCAGCTCGCTTTCGCTGGGGCGCATGGACCAGTATCTGTGGCCCTATTACAGCGCAAGCGTGGCGGCGGGGGAGACTCCGGAGTTCATTCGCGAGCTTATCCAGTGCTTTTACCTTAAGACCAATACGCTCGTGGCGATTCGCTCTACGGAGAGTGCCGCGTTCTTTGCCGGGTTCCCCATCGGGTTCAATTTAGTCGTGGGCGGTGTTGATGCCGAGGGCAACGACGCATCAAACGATCTGTCGTACCTGCTGCTCGATGTGCAGAAGGATACGCGTCTGCCACAGCCCAACCTCTCGCTGCGCGTGCATGCGCATACTCCCGCCGGTCTTTATCACGAGGCGTGCGAAGTCATTCGTCTGGGCGATGGTTTGCCGCAGTGCTTTAACGACGAAGTGAATATCGATGCATTTGCGAATCGTGGGATTTCGCTTGAAGATGCGCGCGATTACGCTGTTGTGGGCTGCGTCGAACTCTCGATTCCGGGGCGCATGTACGGCCTGCACGATATCTCGATGTTCAATATGGTGCGCTGCCTTGAGTTGACGCTCGATGCGCATCCGCAGGGGTTTGTGTCGTTCGATGAGTTGGAGCGCGCGCTCGAGGAGACGATTTCCCACTACGTTGCCCTTATGGCGCGCGGTTGCAACGTATGCGACATGGCCCATCGCAAAACATCGCCCACGCCGTTGCTTTCTTGTTTGGTTGCCGACAGTCTTGCCAAGGGGCTCGATATCACCGAAGGCGGTGCGCGCTATAACCCATCTGGCGTTCAGGGTGTGGGCACCGCCAATCTTGCCGACTCGCTTGTGGTACTTAAGCGCGCAGTTTTTGGCGAGGGCGAGGGCGGCGAGCGCGTGCAGCCCGTTATCTCATATGGACAGCTGCTCGAAGTGCTGCATCGGGATTGGCAAGGCGAGTCGGACGAAAAGCTGCGTCAGGCGTTCATCAATCGCTATCCCAAGTACGGCAACGATATCGATGAGGTCGACCTGCTCGGCTCGCGTTTCCTCGCATTTTATGGGCGCGAGGTTGCCAAATACGACAACGTGCGCGGCGGAAAGTTCCAGCCCGGTAGCTATACTGTGTCGGCGCATATTCCACTTGGTGCGGCATGCGGCGCCACTCCGGACGGACGTCGTGCACACGAGCAGCTCGCTGACGGCGGCTTGTCTCCTATGGTCGGGCGCGATCAGCATGGTCCTACGGCGAGCCTTAAAAGCGTGAGCAAGCTCCAGAACGTGCTCGACTCCAACGGGAGCCTGCTCAACGTCAAGTTTTCTCCGTCTTCGCTTGCGGGGGAGCTCGGACTGCAAAAGCTCGCCGCCTACCTGCGCGCTTTCTCGCGCTTGGGAATTCAGCACATTCAGTTCAATGTGGTTGACCGTGCAACGCTTATCGATGCGCAAAAGCATCCCGAGAAGCATCGCGACCTTGTCGTACGCGTTGCCGGTTACTCGGCGATGTTCGTTGAGCTTTCGCGCACGCTGCAGGACGACATCATCAACAGGAGCGAGCATGTGCTCTAATGCTGGTGAGAGACGTACCGTGCCTGCAGGTGCGCAGATTTTCACGGATCCTGCTGAAATAGTTGCCGCCGAAAAACGATTTTCGTCGTCGGAACATGAGGCTATAGCCAGCCCGATGGGCTCGAAAGTGCGGCTCAACCCTGCGCTTTGCATTACGAACGTGCAGCGTTTTTCTCTCCATGACGGAGGCGGGATTCGTACGGTTGCCTTCGTTAAGGGGTGCCCTTTTAGATGTCCCTGGTGCTGCAATCCCGAGAACCTGAGCTTTGAGCCGCAGACTTCATATAAGCCAAGCTTATGTATGGCGTGCTCGGTGCGTGCGGACGCTTCGCGAGATGCGAACGGGGCGTCATGCGATACCGCGCCGGAGGACTGCCCGACGGGTGCCAAGGAACGCGTCGGGCAGATGCGCGAGGTCGATGATCTGACCCAAGAACTCATGCGCGACCGTATCTTCTTTGAGGAAAGCGGTGGGGGCGTAACCATATCGGGCGGTGAATGTCTGGCAGGAAAAGCGCGGCAGCAGGCGGTGTTTACCCTGCTCAAGCGCTTGCGCGATGCTGGTATCTCTACGGCAGTGGAGACGACACTTGCCTGTGAGCTGGCGCTCGATCTGGCTGAGCTCGTTCGGGTATGCGACACGTTTCTTGTGGACTTCAAGATAGCTAACCGTGCCGAGAGCATGCGCGTCACGGGAATCGACCCTGCCGTGCGTGATTTGAATCTCCGAACGCTTTTGAACGACGGGGGTAACGTGGTCGCGCGGCTTCCGATTATTCCGGGTTTTACCGATAGCGACTTCTGTGTGGAGCAAAATGCGATGCGTGCGGTGAATCTCGGCATCGCTCGCGCCGACATCCTGCCGTTTCATCAGCTTGGCGAGAGTAAATATGCATCGCTTGGTTTATTCTACGGGATGAAAGACGTGCCCCAGCTGCATGAACACGATGTTGCTCGTGTCGTTCAGATATGTGAGCGAGCAGGCCTTAAGGTGGTGGTGCACGGAGAGTAAAATCGCTGCATCGACCCTGTAAAACGATTGCCATATGGCCAGACGAAAGGAATCACCATGGAATTTGTTCTCGACACCGCCGATATCAACGCCATCAAGGAGTACGACGAGCTGCTCAATCTTGCAGGCGTTACCACCAACCCCACGATCATCACCAAGAGCGGCAAGCAGCCCGAAGAGGTCATCAAGGAGCTCGTCGATTATCTGCGCCCCGATCAAAAGCTATTCATTCAGAGCGTTTCAACCGATTATGAGGGCATTCTGAGGGATGCTCGCTATATTTGCGGCCTGCGTCCCGAGAATACTTACGTCAAGATTCCGGTCACGCGCAATGGCCTCAAGGCAATCAAGGCCGCCAAGGCAGAGGGTCTGGGCGTGCTCGCTACAGCCATCTATTCTGCGGACGAGGCGTTTCTTGCCGCACTGAACGGTGCCGATTACCTGGCACCCTATGTCAATCGTATGTGCAACTACGGTGACGGCGTTGGCCAAACGATCGATTTGATCCAGATGCTCGAGGCCCAGGGCGTTAACTCCAAGGTCATCGCCGCGTCGTTTAAGAATGTCGAGCAGGTGCATGAGCTTATCGCTGCGGGTATTCAAGCAGTGACCGTGCAGCCCGATGTGGTCAAGCAGATGGTCGATCATCCGGGTACCGAGATCGCGGTGAACGAGTTCACTGCCAACTGGGAGAAGGCTTACGGTCGCAAGACGCTGCTCTAAGCTGTTTTGAGTGCGGTGCGGCTCCGTTTTTGAACGGTTTTTCTTGCGACGACGGTCGCGTGAATCCTGACGGCGCATGTTTGCGAGCGGTCGACTGCCAAGCGCAGCCGACCGTTTTTGATTGAAGTCGTCTTTCCGAGCGTTCTGCTACATTGCGCTATCGATATGAGAATGCGGCTATATGCGTTTTAAAGATCTGCATAAAGGTCGTCGACGCTTATAAGGTGCAGTTGGGTATCGCTTGCTGCATGCGTACGCGTTGCTTTGGAAACAGGGTGTTTAGTAAAGAGATATCGTTCGTATACATGGTATCCCGGGATTAGTCGGCAACGATCGCTAAGTGTTTCTAGGACTTTGGTTTCGTTAATAGAGTTACGCCATTTGCATTCCCCGACCAGCAGCTTTTTGTCGAGATCATCGGCTGCGACAATGTCGATATTACAGGTTTGATGAGTGACAGGGTCGGCTCCCCACCATGATCCGATTGCGGTCATCTCAAGAGGAAGCCTGTGAGCAATGAGCGGTTCGACGACCATACAAGGGGCTTTTCTCTTCCAGAACCTCACTTTCCATGAAGCCTTGGTCGCTGCCGCAGAGGATGAGAAAGATGTTCGTTGATTTAAAATACCTGTTGATTGATATTTGGAGCATCGACGAAAGCCCGGGATTGGATTTACAGTCGTAAGGGAACTCATCGATAACTACGACAAGTCTGTTTTCCCGAGCCCGGTCAGAAATGAACGCGAAAGCATCGACCCATGATGCAAACGGTGGCGTGTTTTCAGGTAGGTTGAATCGCGCGATGACCATGTGCGAAAAGTCGAATAAGTTGTCTGCGTCTGCTTGTAATTGGGCGGTGAAGTAAAGAACGTTTTTGTTCTTGGCAAACTCTTCTATGAGGGCGGTTTTGCCAACGCGCCGCCGTCAATAGAGGACAAGCATTTCAAAGGATGAACTCGAGTACAGAGATTCCGTCGTTGCAAGTTCACGCTTGCGACCAACAAGTATGGGGACCTCCATTTTGTTGCAAGAATTATAGTCGTAACAATTATAGTCACGACTATAATTCTCGCTCTTGTATAAAAGACGAGGTCGGATGCATCGCGGTTCAAAAAACGGGCGCGGTGCTGCACTGGGGGCATCTCCAGTTTGGCACCGCGCCTGCAAGGGTGGCGCGTGTTGTGGCTTTACGCATTTTGGCGCGTCGCAAGCTGCTACGTTTTTCTGAGCTCTATCTCCAGCCGAAATCGGCGAGGCAGCGGTCGACATCCTCTTCAAAAGTACCAAGCTCAATGCCCGCATTTTGAATCTTTGAGCTATCGAGTCGGAAATCGCGGAAACGATCGGAATAGCGGTCGTGGTTGGGGAGGATGCAGCGCTCAACGGCATCGGGTGCGGCAATTCCCGCCTCCACGAGTTTGCTTGCCACTATGCGAGCAGCTTCGAACGTCGTCAGGTCGTTGGCACTTGCAAAGTTGTAGACGCCGCTTTTGAGCTCGCTGATCTTGTCGAACTGCTCTGCTAGATGCTGCGCATAGGTCATGCAGCGGCGCTCGTTGCAGGTAAAGAGCGTGGGCGTATCGGTTTTGAGCGCGCGAATCACGTTGCCCACAATTCCGGGCGACGGCTTGATGCCGGGCATCGCCATGCCGAACATCCACGAGAGGCGCAGGATGATGTAATTTTTCATGTTGGAGCGCATCCAAGCGTCAACCTCGGCTTTTTGCTGGCCATAGGCGGTGACGCAATTGGGCTCGATGTTTTCGGCAAAAGGACCGGACTCGCTTTTGCCGTTAAAGAGCTGCTCGGTCGAGATGAAAATCATGCGTTTGTCATGTTCGCGGCAGACTTTGGCGATCTCGATAGCGCTTTCGCAATTCACGCGATGCGTGCCCTCGGGGTCGTTTTCGCAATCGGCGGTCGTGGCATTGGCTGCGGTGTGGAACAACAGGTCAAAGTCTAGTTCGTCAAAATATGCGTGCACGGATGCCGGGTCGCTGTAGTCGACATCGCGCCTGCTCATGCGGATGAATTCGAACTTGTCCTTGTTGAACAGCTGTACCAAGCTCGCAAGGTACCCATTGGCACCGGTGATCACCATGCGTTTCATGTGCGGTCCTTTCTCATCGCGTTGCATCGCATCTGTGTCTGCGTTGATATTTCCAAAAGCGTCCGAGGATTAGTGCCTCAGCTAATAATCCAAAATATTATGGTCTAACAGCCTGAATGATACGGCAAGGGCCGATAACCGTGTAGCTGGCGCAGCATGCGGGAATCAAGCACGAGTCGGTGTATCCAAGTACGACTTCGCCATCAGCTGTGGAGACCTTGGCGGTGCCGCCCACGCACGTCACGACCTGATAACGTCCGTTGGTGTCTGCGGACCACGACGGGGAGACGTCGACGACTGTGGCTTTGAACTGTGCGCATTCGGCGCCGAGCTGCTCTTGCGCGGGTGCATCTGCAGACCATGCGCCAAGGTGGCGTACGGTCGGTTCCAGCGAGGTGTCGACAACGTCAAATGCCTTTTCAACATGCAGTTCGCGACCGCGCCCCCAGTCGCACATGCGATACGTTTGGTTGCCGAAGGAGCCGATTTCGACGGCAAAGCAACCTGGTCCCAGCGCATGCATGGTGCCTGCGGGAACGAACACAAAGTCGCCCGCCTTGACGCTTACACGCTTGCAGTACTTGTCGCCGATCGTATCGTCGGCCGCCGCCTCGCGAAGCGCGCCACACTCATCGGTGGTGCATCCCCCGATGAGTGTGGCGCCCGGAGCCGCCTCGGCGATATACCACGACTCCGTCTTGCCAAAATCACCGTCTGCTTTGCGGGCGTACTCGTCGGTGGGGTGCACTTGAATCGAGAGGTTTTGCACCGGGTCCATCCAGGTTACCTGCACGACGGCATCCTCGGGCACATCGCCCAGAAGTTCCGCCTTGTGAGCGGCAATCGCATCGGCAAGGCTCATGCCCGCCCAAGGACCATTGAGAATAACACCGCAGGTCGTAGGGTGTGCAGAGACATCGAACGCCTCACCATGGTTGTCCTTTGCGCTAGCATCGAGCCCGCGAATCTGAGCAAGATGCGTGCCCGCCCAGACGGGCGAGACGTAAAACGGCTTGAGCAGAATGGGTTCCATAGGGCTTCCTTTCGATTGAGCCGGCGATTGAAACGATGACGTACGGCGAACTAAAGCTCGATGGAGTCGATACCCTCTGCCTCAAAACGGCGGCGAAGCTCGTTGATGATGGGGATACCGGCGCTGCAGCCGATGCGCGTGGCGCCGGCGCGGACCATGTCGAGGAACGCATCGGCGTTGCGGATGCCGCCTGCGGCTTTAACCTGCACGTCGGGGCCGCAGTTTGCCTTCATGAGGCGCACATCCTCAACAGTGGCGCCACCGGTCGAGAAACCGGTACTCGTCTTGATGAAGGTCGGCTTTACCTCGGAGGCAATTTGCGCGAGCTTGATTTTTTCGTCATCGGTGAGCAGGCAGTTCTCAAAAATGACCTTAGAGGGAATGGGCTCCTTGCGACCTTCGCTGGCCTTGCGGCAGACGTTGACGATCTGCGTCATCTCTTCGGTCACGTAGTCCCAGTTAGCGGCTTTGACCTCGGTGAGGTTGACTACGTAGTCGATCTCGGTCGCTCCGTTGGCGATTGCATCCTGCGTCTCGAACACCTTGGATGCGATGGAGGTCTGTCCAAGGGGAAATCCGATGGCCGCCCCGACGTGAATGTCGGTGCCGGCGAGGTATTTGGCGCAACGCGCGGACTGACCGGAGTTGATGGCGACCATCTTGAAGTGATATTCACGAGCCTCATCGCAAAGCTTCTTCATATCTGTCTCGGTGGCGTCGGCGTGAAGGTTGGTGTGGTCAACGAGGCGGCTGAGGCCATCGAGGGTGTACGTGCGGGACATGTTGGTCTCCTCTCGGTTGATGATGCGGCTATTTGCTGCGTCTTGGCTTCACTATATGCGCGTGTCGCGGGGGATGTACATACATATCGGGTGTAGTATAAATATGTATACTTAATTGCTTTATGTATACCTTGTTTACGTGCGTGTTTGGAGCTTCAGATGTCGAATGGCACAGCGCGTTATGTTGAGATAGCGGATGAGCTTCGTGAGAAGATTTGCGCGGGGGAGCTTGCGTCCGGGACGGCCCTTCCGCGTGAGGTCGACTTAGCGGCGGAATACAGCGTTGCGCGCACGACTATGCGCAGGGCATTGGCTGTTCTTGCCGAGGAAGGTTATATCGAACGTCGAAAGCGGCGTGGAACGGTAGTCGTGGGCGCTGCGTCCGCACGGCGCGCCCATGCTGCCAGCAGGCGCGAGCAACGTTACGCGCCCGATGCCATGTACCTGCAGATCGAGCGCATGCTCGAGGGAAAAATCAAACGTAGCGAGCTCAAGCCCGGAGATGCGCTTCCTGCAGAGGAAGACGTGGCGCGCACGTTCGGCGTGAGCCAGCCGACGGTTCGCAGGGCGTATGCGCATCTTGCCGAACGCGGATTGATTGAGTTGCGCCCCTATCGTGGAGCGCAGGTGAGCGCGCCTAAAGTCGATCAGCTCTACACCTCTGTACTGCGAAGCTTCGATGAGGAGTTTGGTCGCGAGGGACGTGCCACGCGCACGGAGGTCATGGAGGCGAGGACGGTTCGCGCTTCGGATGAGGTTGCGTCCTCGCTCGAGCTCGAATACGGTTCCCGCGTGTTTAAGCTCGTACGTCTCCGTTTTGTCGACGATGAACCGAACGTGCTGGTGGAGACATATGTTCCGCTCGATCTGTGTCCGGGTGCGCGCAATGTCGATTTCGCCGAAACTTCTCTATACAGCTATCTCGATGCGTGCGGCACCCCCGTGGTTCGGGCACATCGAAAGCTTGAGCTTGCGCTAGCCGACGCCGAGCTTTCGGTTCTGCTGGGCGTTCCGCAGGGCGATCCGCTCTATCTATTCCATACGTGTGCGCGTACCGCGCGGGGACGTGTGGGGGAGTACTCCATAGCCCGGTACCGTGGACGCAGCAATGCATTCGAGTTCGAGACGGCGTAGGGAAGCTCGGAGCGCATGCGGGCGCGCATGCCGTCCCCATCAACCTGCGCTAAACTAAATACGTCTGTGATTTCACATGAGAGGAGCCCCATGGAGGCCTACAAGCAGGAATTCATCAAGTTTATGGTCGAGTCCGATGTGCTCAAGTTCGGCGAGTTCACGCTCAAGAGCGGTCGTCAGTCCCCGTTCTTCATGAACGCCGGTGCTTACGTTACGGGTAGTCAGCTCAAGCGTCTGGGCGAGTATTACGCGCAGGCCATCCATGAGAACTTCGGCGATGACTTCGATGTACTGTTCGGGCCTGCTTACAAGGGCATCCCCCTGGCGGTCGTGACCGCGATTGCGTATCACGAGCTTTATGGCAAGGAGCTTAAGTATTGCTGCGACCGCAAGGAGGCAAAGGATCACGGCGCCGACAAGGGCAACCTTTTGGGTTATGTTCCTCAGGACGGCGACCGCGTGGTGATGGTCGAGGACGTGACCACCTCCGGCAAGTCCATCGATGAGACGTATCCCAAGGTCAAGGCTGCGGCAGATGTTGAGATCAAGGGGCTTATCGTCTCGCTCAACCGCATGGAGGTCGGCAAGGGCGGTGTCACGACCGCGCAGAAAGAGATCGAAGCGAAATACGGCTTCCCCGTCGCAAGCATCGTGAGTATGGACGAGGTCGTTGAGGTGCTCTACAACCACGAAATCGACGGCAAGGTCGTTATCGACGATACGATCAAGACCGCCATTGACGCGTACTATGAGAAGTATGGCGCCAAAGAGTAATTAAATAATTAACGGCGCAGGTCGTAGGACCTATAGTTTGATAACAATTAGAAAAAGGGGTCAGGCTACTGACCCCTTTTTCTATGGTATTCTGAGGTCACCATACACAGTGGCCAGGCAGGGGTTGGCCGCCAAACGCAGGAGGTTTCCGATGAAGAAGCGACTCTTTGCCATTCCGTTGATGCTGTTTGCTGCGCTTTGCCTGGTGATGCTTCCCGCCTGCAGTTCGGGTCCGTCGCCCGAGGAGCAAGCAAAGCTCTGCATTGATTCTGAGCTCGGCTCTCTTGAGGAGCAGAAGGGCGACATTGCCAAAGAAGTCAAGAAGGGCATGAAAAGTCAGATGGACATGCTCGGCATCGATGCTGACGAGTTCCTCGATGCGTATCTTGATGGGTTTGCCTACAAGATCAATAAGATCACCGTTGCCGACGACGGCGAGTCTGCTCGTGTGAATGTGACCGTAAAGGTCAAGTCGGGTACCGACATTCTTTCGGGGTTCGAAGACGAATTCACCCAGAAGGTTCTCGAGAAGATTAAGAACGGTGAAATGTCCGCGAATGATGAGGACGCCATATATAAGTACGGCGGTGAGCTCTTGCTCGAGCGTACCAAGTCGACCGAGCCCAAGGAAAGCAAACTCACGCTTATCTGCAATAAGGGCGGCAATGGCAAATGGGAGCTTTCGAGCGCATCAAAAACCAAGCTCGACAACCTGTTTAAGTAGGGCTTTTAGGGGCTTGGCTCTCCTGAATCCAAAGCGACTTGTGCGGTGCATGAGCGGCCGTGTGGGAGGATAGCATAAGGGGCAGCAGCGCTATAAATCTAAGCGTTGCTGCCCCTTTTCATGTCGGTCAGATGAGCGTTGAACGGATTTTCTTCGAGCTGATTGGCTCGCTCCGTCGGGCTAAATGCACTCTGGCGTTCGGGCTACCCCAATACGACCTGCTCGAGTTCGGTCTGCGTGTCGCAAAGGTAGTCGGCGCCTTCGGATTCAAGCTCCGCGCGACCCCTAAAACCCCAGGTGACGCCTGCGACTTTAAGTCCGGCGTTATGCCCGCACTGTACATCGACGTTGGAATCGCCCACATATAGCGTCGATGTGGGGTCGGCATCGAGTTCCTCCATCACATGAAGCGTAACGGGCGCCGCAGGCTTGGGCGGAAATGCATCGATGCGGCCCTGTACGAGCGCAAATCGTTCGGGGCCAAAGTATTTCTCGATGAGTGGGACCGCCGAGATGTGGTCTTTGTTGGTGAGCACGGCGAGTGTTACGCCGGCGGCGCGGAGATGGTCGAGCATTTCGGTCGTGCCGGGATAGGGGGCGGTGTGGTCCTCTTTGTGCTCGCCGTAGTACGCGCGGAACTCCGCAAGTGTCTGCTCGAACATGCGACTGTCGCCTGCGTATTCTGCAGGCATAAAACGCTCCACGAGCTTAAGCATGCCGTTTCCGACTTTGTAGCGGTACTGGTCCGTTGGAAACGTGGGCCATCCGTGCGCCTTGCAGGTGTGGTTGCCGGCGGCCGCAAGGTCGTCGAGCGTATTGAGGATCGTTCCGTCAAGGTCGAAAAGAATATACTTACAGTTGAATTTTGTCATAATAAATCCGTTTCCTTTCAAAAGTTTATTATTTAATTTATCATTTATTACAAATAAATACAAGCCAAAAT
>OGDF01001541.1_pt1 | contig 33725 bp, 34 predicted proteins | sample 1570141 | NCBI WGS metagenome assembly OGDF01 (sample SAMEA4370581, study PRJEB24528) | human gut metagenome | reverse complement strand
GAAAATTGTTCTGGATGATAAGAGGGATAAGCGACTTATCGGTGATAAGAAGAAGCACTGTCTAGGTCAGACTTTATTACAGTGGATATACGAAATTTATCCAAAAGAGTTTCTTGCAGCGATTAAAAGCAACCCAGGAACAGTGACGTATCTGGAAGAAGTCACAGAAAATGAGACAAGTTCCAAAACATCTGTGAAGAGTCTGAAAGACTTGAATCAACTGCTTACAAGGGACGAAATTCATGAATTATATGGAAAAAAATACCAGATAAAAACAAAAGTTGTACAATAATTCTTGAACAGGGTATGGGGTATTTGGTGCGCTAAGTACCCCTTAAAGAAAATTCCCCAAGTGCCAAAAATTGAAATTGATAATATACAATAATATCATGATAAAAACAGAATGATGATATTTTGACATATTGCACTATATGGTATATAAAAATAATAATTATATCACTTATATAATAAAAAGTCAAGTGGTAAATTATAAAAACTGTTTGTTTTGTACAACATAATTTAGAAAGGTGGACAAAATGTCACAGGAAAAATTAAGAGATAGGCTTTTAAATATCATCAAAAATGAGGGAATGACACAAAAGTTTATCGCAAAACAAACACGAATTAGTGAGGGTGTATTATCCAGATTCAAAAACAGTAAAGTAGGACTGGATTGGATTGATAGTCAAACCCTTGATAAATTCCTTCAGGCGAAGGGATATTAATTTTGGTATCAGTATTAATCGGTAATAGCTTTTAAATAAGCAGAAATCCGCTTGATATTTAGATATATATTTTGTGATGGAAGATTATTGAAAAATAGTACGAAATTGCGAAGTTTTCATGTATAAGGCACTATTTGAGACTCCTTTTGAGGTTCATAATGTCTTTAATTTCCGTATTAAATTTAATTATTTAATATTACGAAAATTCATTGTGTTAAATTCAATTTTTTGTTTTAACAAAACAGGTTTTTGGTGGTGGGGTTCCCTGTACCTCCTTTAATTATTAAAAAAATCCCACCCATTTTATGATTATTACTTCCATCTGGAAGTTAAATATATTTTTGTGTAGAAAAAAATATGGGTTCGTGTGAGCAACGATTGAGGGGCAAAGCACGAAAACAGGAATGGAGATATAAAATTATGGAAAATACAAACACAGAAACAACAACAGTAGATACAGAGATCAAAGATGGGGCATCCGCAGCGGATGAAACTACCAGAGAGGATGTAGATACAATTACAATGTCAAAAACTGACTATGATAAAGCAATTCAGTCCGCAGAAGATAAAATCCGTGGTCATTATTCAAAAGAGATCAAAGACCTGAAGGACAAGATCAAGGAGCTGACACCTGTAGAAAAGTCACAGGCTGAGATCGATTTAGAGAATCGTATCGCTGCCCTGGAAGAGTCTGAGAGGATTGTTGCAGCTCAGAAAAAGAGACTGGAATTTCAGGAAAATCTTACCAATAAAGGCTTAGATAAATCTCTGGTGGATTTTCTAAAAGAAGATACAGATGTGGATGCTCTGGTATCCGTGGTGGATGGAATTGTAAAATCCAGAATGAAATCTACAGGGTATGTACCGTCAGAACATTCTTCAGACGATAAAATTACACCTGAAGAATTTAATAAAATGTCATATTCACAGAAGCTAAATGTAATGCAGAGTCAACCTGAATTATATAAGCGACTGATGGCGAATAGACGATAATATTTTACACATGTTTTAAGACCTGTCATTTTGATGGGTCTTTTTTATTTTAATTTTTTGAGAAAGCGAGGAATTTAATTATGGCTATTGTAGTTCCAGAATTATTTGCAGATGCGGCGAACGCTGCTATGGATCATCATATGAGAATTGGAAAGGTTGCATTTGATGCGACTCCTTTAGTACCTGATATTACGACATGTGGTTCAAAAATTCATTTTCCTACGATTGATCGTGTCGCAACAGGTACAACTATGACAAAAGGTGTAGACCTTGTACCGGCAGAACTAAGCATGACCGACAATGAAGCGGAAATCAAACAGGTTGGTTCCGCAGTTAGAGTATATGACAAAGATGCAATTCAGGTCAAAGGTGCAGTTATTGATTCACTTGCCACACAAGTTGGTGAAGCTATGGCAGATGCAGTTGATAAATCTCTGATCGCAGAGATGGATGGAAATGCCGTCTATAAAGTAGCTACCACAAATGCGGACGAAATCGGATTTACAGAAATTGAAGCCGGTTTTGATGTGTTTGGTGATGATGTTGATTTATCCAATTATCAAATTATCATCAATTCCAGACTGAGAAAATCTTTTACACTTATGGATCAGTTTGTAAAAGCAGACTATTCATTTGCCCGTAGTCAAAATGGTGTAGGTGATTCTGATGGTGTTCTAGGTTATTACTTAGGAGCAGTTAAGGTTATTGTGTGTGACAATGATACTTATGATTCTACTAAGAATGAGTGCAAGACTTACATTGTAAAGAATGGCTCTCTGGGAATTATCACACAGAAAGCAGCTTCTACAGAAGAACAGAGAGAGTCCCTGAAGAAAGCAACTGTTATTTCCGCTGATGAGCTTTATGCTACAAAACTGCTTAATGCAAAAGGTGTATGTATTCTGAGAAAGACTATTGCTTAATAAGCAAGAATGGATATAGATTCCAGAATCTATGTTTTTTCATATAACAAGATGGGGTGTGATATTGTGGTGTATCACATATTGCACCCTATTCTTTTAAGGCAATTTTTATTTTGGCAATTATTGGAAAGGATAAAATTCATGTTAAATGCAAGAGATTTAAAAGAATACAGAGTTAGAAGAGGATTTTCTCAGAGGGATGTTTCAATGTATTGTAACCTTACTTATCGTGCAATCGGTATGATCGAGAATGGCGAGAGAGGTTTATCTGAAGAAAGCTACAGGGAAATCGTCCAGGGCATTAATGCAGCGACTATGGCAAGGACACGAGGGACATTCGATGAAGATAAGAAAAAATTTAATGAGAAAGAAAATGCGTATGAACGGGAGCGAGTGAGAAAAGCGACTGAAAAGAAAGCTACGCAGACTAAGAGAAAAAGCACGAAACCGACTTCCAGTAAAACGGTGAGAGCTGAAAAATAGAAGGAGGACGAAGTGTTGAGATGTATTTTTGATGTAATCGTGGGTACTTACATAGTCTGGACACGATTACGAAAATGGAATTTGACAGAAAAAAGAGTCTTGTTAAACAGGAGTTGTTGAACAGTCTGCCGGAGTGGTGGACAGAAATAAATCCAGAGGATTACTATTTAGTGCTTACTGATGATGTGGATTCACTCTTTAGCACTAAGCGATTAAACACCCTATTTGGAGTAGAAATAGGTGGATTTTATGATTTCAATAGCGGTTTATGGCTCAATGAAGAAAAAATTGACTATGGGTGGAAAACACCTATCTTTGTTGACCTCTCAGTAGGTCAGAATCAATTATGTTTTGATAATCACAGAACATTTCTAAATAACCCATACAGGGTTAATCCAAACAATTTTCACAATGGAAGATTTAATGAAAAATATAATTTCGGTACGTTAGCTTTAGTGTGCGCTTTATATGGCGGTATAGAGCAGATGGACGAAGAACTAAGGACGATGATACTTGCAGTTGATGGTGGTTTCATCGGCTATTACAACAAAGGTGGGAAATATTCTCACATAAATTTATATTGGTTAGAACAGTTAGGACTTACAGAATATCTTTTACCTATTCTGAAGGAACATGATATGGAATATTTCCAGGACTTCTCAGTTGAGCATGGATTATACGATAAAATCACTATTTCAGAAGATGGATATTTAGATTCACCTACATATGAGGTGCCGGACTGTAAGTTTGAGCTGGTGCAACCAATTAAAAAGGTATTTACGTCTGCCTATGATGCAAGGCAGCGTGTAAAAAATAATGAAAAAATTATAGTCTCTGCCGAGACTTATCAGGATCAGTACGTCCTGAATATCGCAGTATAGCGAAATATAGGAATAAAAAGGAGAAGAATCAATAATGACAAATTTTGACTATAGAACATTCAAGGAAGATTTAAAGAAGAGATTTTACTGGTGCTATTCCACTGGTGAGAAGAAGTATCTCACTGAAAAAGGTTATAAGTATCTTTTCCGTTGTACCCATTTTGAGACGGGAAATTTCTTCTGGGTTTATGATGTTTCAGATGCACTTATGGAAGATGTAAAAATTTGGAAATCACAATACCAGAGAGAGAAAGTGAGTGAAGCAGTGGTTGAATAGCAGTCTCACATCTGAAGAGATTTATGATCGTTACGGTCATGGACTTTCTGAAGAAAAAATTATGTCATTATATACATACGAAGCTGGGGAACTGCCAAGGGAAAAATATAGTGGTAAGGAATATACGGTCACATATGACCCTCTTACTGCATATGCCCTTCGACAGAAGTACCCAGTAATCGTATGGGGAAAAATATATAGAAAGAAGAGAGCTTTTGTGTTCCGAAAATCAAGACCTAAGATGTTAGAATTTTGATTTTTTGAACACGTATTATAGAAAAATAAAGGATGGTAGTATATGAAACATTTACTGGAAAAAGGAATTGTAGTGATTGATAAATTCCAAGGTGATCCGGCTTATTTTTACAAATATTATGATTATTCAGAATCTTGTAATGGTGGAATTGTGATTGAAAAAATTAACAATGAGATTCTTTGTATTAATTATGATCCATTTAAGGACGAAGGAACGTATTTTAATTTATCCAACTATCAGAATTTAATTTTGATTTGTGTAGAGCATAATACACCCTATAAAGTTGTTGAATATTCTGATGGAATGTATATAGAAAGAAAGCCTGAGTTTAAGGATCATGTGATAAGTAATTTTGTAAAAGAGGAAGTTTATAGAGGATATGTTCATCCGACAAAACAGATTTAATGAAAGGATAGTTTCAAATTGACAGAATATAGAAATAACAAACGTCCCAACAAGAAGAATTATATGGGATACGTTACAAGATGGAATAAGCGAGGATACGGCTTTGTCCGCTGCTATGATGATGGAGAGACTTATTATTGTAGCAAAAAGGTTATCAATGATGAACCGTATCTGGTACAGGGTTCGATTGTAAATTTCCAGATCGGACACGGAGTTGACAGGGACGGAGAACCTATGAGTTATGCCTATAATCTTCTGATGGTGGAAGAATGGGAACCTACAGAGAAAAAGCAGAGAAAAAAGGGAAAGAAGAGGAAGAAATAAGTTGATAAAAAAAGATAATATTTATTGGAGAAATAATTTTTTGCTTCAAATTACGGGAAAATGCAATTTGAATTGTGCACATTGCTTTGAAAATGGTTCGCAAAATATTGAAATGTCTACAGAAATAATGGATAGGTTATTAGATTTTTCTGATAAATTCGATGATATTATTTTTAGTGGTGGAGAGCCTACTCTTGCATTGGATAAAATGCAATATTTTTTAAATGAATGTAAAAGAAGAAATAAAAAAATATATAGGATAGATGTTTTTACAAATGGAACTGGGTTTAATCAAGAGTTTTATAATATTCTTTTGGGATACAAGAGATATATTAGATTGTGCTTAGAAGAATATGTAGGAAAATCTGTAAATGATGAATGTGCTAGAATGCACGTAAATGTTCATTTATCACATGATAAATACCATAACATGAATGTAAATGTTTTATATAAGAAAGCTATAGAGTTAAACTTTCATAAAGTATCATTAATAGCTGTTAAAACAGGGGGAAACGTGGTTCTGCGAACAGGTAGAGGAAAAGAAATAGGTATTGGAAGAATTGAAGAATTTAAAGTAGGTAAAATTGGTGTATCACATCGAAATTCATACTGTCCGTTTGCAGAATATCTGTGTAAGACTGAAAAAGATCCTGCGGTTATGTGCAAGATGGAAGTTGACTACAATGGAAATTTATATGCCAATGGATATCCTAAAAGTAAACATATTATTTGCAATATTATGAATACAGAATCCATTTTAGATGCTATAGATATATGGAATAACAAAAATCCTCTACATTGTCTTGAAGCTGAAAAAATAAATAAAAAAATAAGAGATGAAAAAGTCGATGTAGGTAAAGAAATGGAAAAAGAAGTTGATATGTTTTGCGATTTAGTTAAGTGTAATAAAGATTTAGAAACATTAGAAATAGAAGAAGCAACTACGCAAAAAGTATATCAAATGTATGGGGATACAGAGGAAGAAGTTTATTCAAAACTGAAAGAAATAGATGGTCAAAATAATTTGGATGAATTTTTATGGAATTACAAATACGGAAAATATTCTGATATTCATTTACTTTATCCAGAATTAGGCTATGAAGAATGTAAAGAATTAGCTGTATTATCATCTGAAAAAATACAGAATAGAAAAAGAATTTTATCATTAAAATATGAGAATTTTATGAGAGAAGTCGAACAAGAAATTAAATTCAGAAATCGGACTCTACAAGAGAAAAACCTTTGCTATGGTGCAATAAAAAGAAAATATGATTCGGGAACTGATCCAGAAATGTTATGCCAAGTATTGAATGAAATGTTTAATGATAATATGAGCGTTCAAGAATTTGTTGACAGTATGCAGTGCTATGAAGAATTTACTGAAGCAACAAAAGTAAATGGCTTGTGCTACTGGTTTAAATGTAGAATAGATGAGTATAAAAATGATAATGTAACAGAAGAGGAATCATTTCTGTTTGAGGATATACTACTTCATTATTTGGCATACTGTACTTTTGTAGAAAATAATCTGAGTGATAAGATGGATGATGATATGGTAAAAGGTATAGTGGATGTAGCCAGGGAATATAAATCCTTTTTTGAAGATTTATTATCTGTAGATGCACTACTATTTTCAATCCAAAACAGTAAAGATCAGAGATTGGGGCGTGAAGCTACATTTTCTGATGAAGAGTTGAAAGATGCAATGGAACGGCTCAATAATGATTTGTTATTGAGATTGAAGTATATAAAACTTCGTTACATATTTCAGAGCTTGAATAAATGATACAGGGAAGTGAATGTTTATGGCTAATAAAAATGCAAATGGTAGTGGCAAGCCAGTCTGCACGGAGACTTCCATCTACCAAACCTTAAAGGCGATGCTTCATACGGATACAAAAGTGTACTATATCATGTGGAAGTATTGCCCTGAATATCTGAAGGATCATGAAAGCGATCCCATTATGACTTTTGATGATTTGAAGAACAGATACAGAGTTTTCAAGGATACAATTACAGAGAAAACCTGTGAAAAATATATGTTGGAAGAGGGTGTACAGAATGCGGTACTATGGGTACTGAAGCGGTTACACCAGAAGAAACAGATAGAGTTATACAATGCTTATTATGAAAAGGCACTGGGCGGTGATGTACAGGCTTTTAAAGCGTTTGAGGATTTTTCCGACAAGTTCTTTGCGGAAAATAAAGAAAATGGTCTTGTTGCACTTCTGAATAATGTTTCAGAGGAAGATTTAGAAGATAAAGAGGATTATTCCTATACATACACTGAATGACAGTGAGAACAAACAGTTTTACGATTATTTATATACCAAACACAGTGGATTCGGATTCACTGAGCAACAGGACTTAGATATTTTGAAAAATTTATATCCAGAAGCACGACATATCAAGGTGATATACAGTGTTCCTGGCGAAGCATACTTTGTTTTAACACATTAAGGGTTGCATGAGTCATGTCATGCAGCCTTTTTATTTTATTAAAAAGAGGTGAAGCACATGACAAGAGAAGAAAAGTTAAAAAAGATAGTCGCTGATCCTGTCTTGTGGTGTCGCTACTTTGTTCGTATCGTTGACAAGACAGGTAAAAAAGTTAGATTTGAGCCGACATATACCCAAAAATTACTAGCAAAAAATTTTGGAAAATTTAATATAGTGGCTAAATCAAGACAGTTGGGGATCACAAGTTGGGCGATAGCCTATTCATTATACTTAGCTCACACAAGACCTGACACAGTATGTATGTTGATGAGCTATTCTCTGGATACTGTTGATATTGTCTTTAAGAAACTGAAAGCTATGTATGATGATCTTGATCCATCCGTAAAAATTAAAGATGTAGCAAATAATAGGAAAGAGCTGATTTTGGAAAATAGAAGCCGTATTGTATGTTGCGTATGTGGCAGTAAGGACGCTGCCAGAGGGTCAACACTTAGATATGTTCATTTAACTGAGGTCGCTTTCATGGACGATGAAAAACTGAAAAATCAGTTAGTCGCTATCGAAGCTGCATTAAGACCAGACGGACAAATTGTTTTGGAGTCAACTTCTTCCGGCATGAATATGTGGTATTTACTATGGCAGAAAGCAGTACACCATGAGTCTCAGTATATCCCTTTCTTTTTCAGTTGGTTGGATGATACTAGGCAATTCATTCAGGAATATGAAGAAAATACAGAAATTTACAGAAATCGACACGGTAAGTATTTGGACATGGAAGAGCTGGATGAAGAGGAAATGTCTCTTTACTACAGGATGGGTGGAGATACTAATCCACTTGCAATGAAAAAGCTCATGTGGAGAAGAATGAAAATTGCAAATATTGGTATTGAGAAGTTCCGGCAAGAGTACCCAACAACTGCATCGGAGAGCTTTCTGGTGAGTGGAAATAATGTATTTTCTCTGGAAAAGATTCAAGCCAGAACAAACAATATCTATGATAGTAAACCATTATTGCAGAAAAATATAAAGAATCTGTCGCCATTAATGAAGAAGTGGAAAAAGGACTGGGACATGTGGCGTGAGCCTAAACCAAAAGAACGCTTTTATGCCGGTGTAGATACAGGTGAGGGAATATCAGCCGATAATAGTGTGATAGAGATTGTTGATCAGAATGGTATTCAGGTGTTTGAATTTGCATCAAACAAAATTAAGCCCTATGAATTTGCCGATCTGGTTAGAGAAGTTGGAAATTACTACGGGACAGCTCTTCTGGTTGTAGAAAAGCTCTCAGCCGGACATACAGTCGTGGACAAGCTCTACGATGGATCACACAGATACATACGATTATATAAGTACAAAGAGTACGATGCAAAAGGAAAGGCAAGAAAGAAGCCAGGATTCCAGACCTCATCTAAGAGCAGACCTATTATTATTAACAGGTTCGTGGAGATGTTCGAGACAGGACAGATTCTATTAAATAGTAAGAAGTTACTTGATGAAATGAAGTCATTCCAATTGGACGATACCGGCAAGCAACAGGCGGTAAAAGGTGCAAAGGATGATAGAGTTATGGCTTTTGCTATGGCTCTGGAAGGACTGGTAAACGGCATCTGGTATATTTAATGAACATTATTTATGAGAAATAAAAAATTGAAAGGAAGTTAAATGGAATATAGAGATTATAAAAAGATACTTGATGAAGCTATGATAAGTTATGTAAACCAAGGTGGAAGCACATACAATATGAATTGTGTTCTGAAGGAGTATATTTTTTCCTACGACAATGAGTCTATGGCAGACGATCACAAGAAACACTTATCAGATAAAGCAGTACAAGCTATCTTAAAGAAAGAAACGCTGCCTAAGGGCATTAGATTAGAAAAGTGCATCTGGCACAGGAAGGATTGATATATGAGAAATCCTATTGAAGTAATTAAGAATTTTTTTAGTAGTAAAGGAGCAACTATGAACACAGAAAAAGTAGACTGGTTTAGAGATGAAATTAAAAAGACACGGTACAGGGATAGGATCAGTAGAGTTGAGGACATTGACGATTATCTGAGAAGGAATCACAAGGTTTTACAGATTCCCTCTTTCCAGTATAAGGAACACACATTTGAGCCAACCAGATTAGTTCTTCAGACGTTGCGGAGTATCATTAAATTTCATTCAAGCTATATTTGTGGCTCACCTGTCTCTATTACAGGAGATAAGGAGTTCGTATCTTTGTTGAACACCATTTATAAAAGAGGTGGCTATGCAAAAACAGACTTAGAAATTGCAAAAGACTTGATTACATATGGCGATACATTTGAGTATGTGTATCTGGATGGTGATAAGATTAAGTCAAAGCTCATCAGAAATAAAGACTCTTATCCCCTGTATGATTCTTTTGGGAATTATACCCATTTTGTTGAATATTGGAAGGATGAAGATAGTCGAGCAGACCATTATGTTGTTTATTATCCAGAGAAAGTGGAGATTTATGAGAATAGCACACTGATTGACACTAAGCCGAACCTTACAGGACTTCCCATTTGGTACAGTGCTATGGATAAATCAAAATATGATAAATTTGGTGATCCGTTCCCTCTTGATCTTATGGGGATCATGGATACAATTGAGTCACTATTATCGAAGCTGGATACGGCAGTGCTTACACTATCGTTATCCCCTATTGGTATTATCTCAGGTCAAAGATTCGATAGCAGTATGCCGAGGGACATGGTTGGTGCAGTTCTCAACATTGAAGAAGGTGGAAGTTTTAGTTGGGCGAATGCTCAGATGGATAGAGAGTCAATTAAACTGGAACTGGATTATGTTATTCAACAGTTTTATGCTATCGCTTGTGTTCCAGCTTCAATCATGGGACAATCTAATGTGGCTAAATACGATATTGGCGTATTAAATAGAAATATTTAATATTATCAAAGGGCAAAATCGGTGAAGGCTAAGTTGTTTTACAATATGTTAATACCGAGATAACTATGACAATAATATGTTATAGAATTGTAGAGCATAGGGGATGAACCTGTAAACAGAATATAATTCCCCCAAGAGTGTCCTTTATCTGACCAAGTAAAGTTGAAGATAAAAATATATGCCGAACTTATAGGAAACTATGAGAAGTAGAGGATAAAAAGCCTTTACGATAACAAGATTGAATGTCAGCGAAACATCTATCACCATGCTTTACCAACAATGCGATAACTTCGCAAGACAGTATATTGCATCCATGAAAGAAGGTTTTGAGAAACGACTTGAATACATTCGTAAGTTGATGGAATATAACGGACAAACTGTATCTGATGAAGTATTCGATAGTGTGAATTTCTCCTTTAATGTTGCAAGACCTGTAGATAATGCAGCGGACATGGAAAATATGCAGATTCAGTATAATTGTGGTGCAATTTCTAAGCAGACCATTATTGACAGATCACCTTATACTACTGATACCGCGCTGGAACTGAAGCGTATCGAGGATGAATCAAAGGCTAATGGTGATTCTGAAGAAGAGACAGATGATCCACTAGAAATTGTGACAAGTACCAAAACTGAAGAAGTAATAATTGACGATAAGGCAGATTAACCCCTTATTCATTTTGTGGAGTAACAAAACGTTACCCCATATTTTTTTGAGAAAACATAGAAAGTGAGGATCAGAAAATTATGTATCCATGTTATCAGTTAATTCAAATAGTAGAGCTGCCGGAAAACGGCGGTAATAAGTATGCAGTAAGATTCCTGGCACAGATGGAGTATTTTGATTATGACTTCATGTGCAAGAATGCCCTGAAGGAATTTTTGTTTACAAATAAATATGACAGCGGAGAATATCTTATCATCCGTGATAATGAAGAGTATGGAGATATTTATGTAACCGAAGCAGTTTGTATCTATCGGTGTAAGGACAAAGGAAGTTATGTTGATTTCAAAATCGCCGGTGAAGAGTGGAAGAATCTGGTAAAAGAAGTTTTGGAAAAGTCTCCTATTATCAAGCCATCCCTTCAGATTCAGACCATGCACAAATTATCAGTGCCAAAGATTATACCAGAATAAATATATGTGGGTATCGGTGAACTGCCGGTACCCTGATTATATTCAGATACGATTCCATCATGCAGTTTTTAATGGCTTTTGTCATTGCCAGACCTCATTCTTCATGTATGGTGGGATCATATGTGGATATAATAAAAGGGAGACACAAATTTGCGTCCCCCTTACACTTGACTTTTTACGGTCAAATGTTATAATCAAGTTAGAAGCAATCAAGAGATATTTGCGGTGTCTAGTGGTTGCCCATCGAAAAATTTACAACGGGTTACTAAAACACGGGCTATCCCCTATTTGCGGTAGGGAATAGCCTTTTTGCTATTTGCGGTGATTATCCAGATAGGACAATGCCGCAAAGATTACAAGTAAAAGCTGTAACACTTCCATCGTGCTCATTGGCATTACCCCCTTTCCGTTTCTGGAAAGGACAACCACCAGACTATCCCTATCACGTTCTAACCTGATAAGGGAATTATAGCATAATTTGTCAATAATTGCCAGATAAACTCTGTTGACATAGGAGAACAAAAGTTCTACAATAAATGTGTTGGAGAATTAGTGTTATATGAACGGCGATGGCGCACTTGCAGAGGATATGACCCATTAAATATGATGGGTTCTATCCCCTGTACACTGTACAAAAGATTAAGATGGTAAGATCCTTTTTGGACATTCCATACATACACACTTTTTTATGAGAGTATGCAGCGTGAGTTGTGTACTCTTTTTATTATCCCCATATTCTGTATGGATTCTTAGAAAAATGAAAATGAAAAATGCTCTGTGATCCGTTTTCGTGAAGTCCGATGTGGAATTATCAAGGTTGACTTTCTGAAAATCGCTCTGAGAGCTTTTATTTCACGGTCGAAATGACCGTAGATAAGTCGAAAAGATGACCGTGAGGATTAGAGCGGATTTTTAGGTTGTATTCACGGCGGATTTTATCGCAGTGACAACCACTGTCGTGTTTCACGACATTCCTAGATTCAATCTAGGCTTGCACTGGGAAATTAACCCCATATCTGAAAAAATGTGATCAGAAAATCTTTCATGGAAAATTCTTATATCTGAGTCTTAGATTTGAGATGCAGCGTCCCCAGATTTGGGAATGCTTTAGGGCTAAGTTAAACTTAGGGGGGTATGCCGGAAAGCCTTAGAAAATGGAAAAGTGAGAATTGTGATCGGTGGTGTGAGCGTGTGTTCTGTGGGGATTTTTGCACAGTATTCTTAGGATTTTAGGGGATGGGTACCGTGTTTTGAAGTAGTACATTCTGTTCATTTCTAAAATGAGGAATTGCTTAAAATTACCACTGGGATTCTGTGTATATTCTGGCGTTGTGGAATGCCGGAACGTACATTAAAATAAGGGTAAATTGTGTTCTGGTAAATTTTGGGAACGGGTTTGGCGTGGATTGGTTGACATAACATAGAAAAAATCGCGCGCATAAAAGATTTAGCAAGATGCTAAAAATTTCTGAGATTTCACGGAATCATGTTCTTGTGATTCTGGCAAAAAAGCAGAGTAATACCAGGACGAAAAGCGGACGTATAGCACCGATTCTTCAGATCGTCCAGATGATAGCATGAAGGACAGGAACACGGCTGCATACTGGGATAGGAACACGACTTTTCACAGAATGAATAATATCAAGGAATATTCAATTAATATGCAAAAAAGAAAGCACCCACCTTTTACAGTGAGTGCCTTTTTTATTGGCTTCATTATGTTCTAATCATCAGGAAAAAGTTTCTTTTTGGATTCTTCGGAACTGGATACATAAAATCGCATCGTAGTTTCTATGGATGAATGACCGGCTATTTCTTGCAATGTTTTTATGTCTTGAAGATTATCGCATTTTTTAGCCAGGTCTGTTAATGCTTGATGCCTTAACATATGTGGGAAAACATTTAATCCTATTTCTGATCCTAACCGATGTATTAATTTATAGATTCCATTGGCGGTCAGTGTGCCACGATTACCAATAAAAACCTTTTGGGAATCAGATACAGGTCTATGTTCTATCCATTCACGCAGTAGTTTTTTGTAATCACCTCTAACTGGTATCTCTCTATATTTTCCACCTTTACCATTTCTGACAATGATATAAGAATTTTTTGTACTGTCCAGATTTATTATATCAGATAATTCAAGATCAACTATCTCTGATTCACGCATACCTGTTGCAATAATTGTTTCGATGATTGTACGATGTAAAAGATTTGCCCTTGCATCCATATAATCTAAAAAACGATGCTTTTGTTTTTCGGTTAAGATTTCTACTTTAGGGGCAACCTTGCCTTTCTTCTTCTCAACTTTTATAGGTTCGTTTCCATATACTACGTGAAGGAAATTACAAAAGCTCTGTATCGCTGCCAGTTTGGTGTTGATGGTTGACAAGGATGCTTTCTTCACTGTTTCAAGATATGACTTATATTCTCTTATATGTCTAGGTGTTACTGATCCATCAAAATCTTTTCCATAGGTATCTTCTAACCATGTCAGAAACATTGAGATGTTGTGCAAGTAACCTTTTGCAGTGTTCTCACTTTTTCCAATTCTTTTCAATTCGTCTGCATATGCTTTCAAGATTTCTTCTTTCTTCATAATAAAACCGCCTTTCTTTATTAGATTGTCCAGATTTCTATATTTAAAGTATAACAGAGTGAAAATAGCGTGTCAATATAATTTATCAATATAATATGAATTATATGGACAAACGTATAAAAATGTAAGAACATGACGTACTGAAAACGCTATGATTTGGGAAAGATAGAATCAAAATTTTGTCCATATAATTATTTTACGGTATTTTACAACATGATTTCTGACACTATGACCGGCAGAGATACCAGGACAAAAAAAGAGAACCGGCTAACATGGTGTTAGTTCCAGTTCTCTGATCTGTTTTAATGATAAATGTTTTTTGTCTTTTTTGATACAACTTGCAATTCTGCATCAAGTATGTTTATTACTTTTTCAAACTCTGCCAGTGTGAAACTGTTTCGTGACAGTTTATTCCTAACTGATTGTGGTTGAATACCTAACAGTTCCGCTAATTGGTTTATATTGGTATCTGACTCTAACATAAGCTGCTTAATAACTTGTGATCCGTTCATATATAACCGCCTTTCAATATATCATTTATGAGTTATTGATATAATATCATAGAATGAAATAATAATCAATATAGAGTTAATATATAATCTTATATGATTATTTATTGCATTTAATAGGAAGAAAGACGGATTTTAAAATAATATTATAAAAATACTCAAAAATGAGTTGACATATACTCAAATATGAGTTATATTAAAACCACAACAAGGGACGACTACTAAACACAAGGATCTGGACAATCTTATTTAGTAGCCGTCACAACCAAACAAAAGGCGGTTGCAACAATATTATAGCATAACCGCCGGACAAAAAGAAAGGTGGTTTATATTATGATGATGAACATTTATTTAACAAACTTAGGAAAGTACAATGAAGGCGAATTAATAGGCGAATGGGTACAGTTACCGATTAGCAATGAAGATCTTCAGAAAGTATTTGAGCGTATCGGAATCAATGAAGAATATGAAGAATATTTCATAACTGATTATGAATGTGATTTTTACGAAATTGGTGAGTATGAGAACATTGATACATTGAATGAGATAGCGGAAAAAATTGATGATCTGGATGAAGAACAAGAACAGGTTGTTAAAGTGTTAATGTCAGAATGTGGCTACGATCTGGATGGAGCTATTGAAAAAGCGGAAAGCGGAGACTATCGCACATATAGCAACTGTGACAATATGACAGACGTAGCCTATCAGGTTATTGATGAATGTGATTACCTTAGAAACGTACCCGAAACCGTAGCAAGATATTTCGATTATGAAGCATTCGGACGGGATTTAGGAATTGAAGGAAGTTTTCATTTTCTGGATAACGGCGACTGCATCGAGATTATTGGTTGATGGGGGAAACTACTATGGAAAAGATTTATGGAACAAGATCATATTGGAAAGCAGTATTCAGAAGAGAAAGACACCAGAAAATCAAAACAGTATTGATGTACATTGTAGCATTTTTCCTTTTCACTATGCCGATCTGGATGTTTTTAGACTGGTTAATGAGAGGATATTGATAAGAAAGGGTAAGGGTGAAAAAATTATGAAATCACAGGTGTTAAACATTACAGGCGGTTTTTATACGGCGGTTGTTGTTAAGTTTGAATTATTTGAGTCAAGTATTATTGATGAGAGATATTTCGCTACAAGAGAAGAAGCTGAAGCATTTCAGAGAGTAATTATTGAGAAACGTTTCAACGATCTCGAAAACATAGCGTGTGTAGTATCACGGATAGGGTGAAGGGGGTGTGATAATGTACTTCTTAGGTCAAGTCGCTTGTTATGTCTTTATCGGTGTTGTAATAGCTGCACTGTTAGATTTATAAGCGTTATAATATAGAACATAGTAAAAAGGTCATAGGCGTTGAGTCTATGGCTTTTTTATTGTGTTTTATGACGGAAGTAAACTAAATATTACTTCCATATCTGACACCAGAACCGGCAGAGGATACCGCTATAAAAACAGATCACAAGGGCAAATTATACCGACAGAGCCTAACCCTACATGGGGGACAGATGCAGCCGGAAACAGTGATATGTTAAACACTATTTACAATACACTTATACGCCTGTATATGACCTTTAGAGCCGTTTATACTGCCCTTGTGTGGTATTCCTTATATACGGTATATAAGGGCATATAAAACCCATATAGAGCCGGTATAACCTGTACACCAGGACACGCCACAATATAACAAGGTTTTACGCTGCTTATCCCTGTATAATATATCCCTGTATAGACTTATACTGTCCTTGTCCATTTGTCCTGTATAGTAAAGTGTGATCCGCTGGCAGTCGTGCCGGTTGTGATGGGTACATCCCTCTGTATCTGGTAGAACATCCCACCCTCTACAGGTGTAGTTTTTTATATTTATACATCCCTTGTGCATAAATACAGGAATATGTATATAGCCGTAAAAATCCGTAAAATGCGATTTAAGCGACTTTATGTATTTTATGGCATTGTTATAGCTTGGAATATAAAATCGCCTTAAAATGTCAAATAGAGCTTCGGAACGTCTGCCGGTCTGGGATGGGTCATATCAGGACAGCCCAGCGATTAACCCCCTAAACGTGTGTTCGATCGGATGTATACCAATTTTTTTACACCGAAAAATTTTGACCTTATGGTACAATATAGAGTAATAAACAGAAAGGACGACATACCTATGAAAATTTATGATATTACAGATAAAGAGAATGCCTATAACACTTTTCTACGCCTTTCAAATGTAGATGAACGTGTGCTACAACGCTATATCCATGAAGCAAAATATGGTGGATCATGGGATATTTTTAAACGGATGTTGGAAAAATATGATGTTCGTCCGGCATTCAAGAAAGATGAACTAATATGCCATTTACAACATATGACTACCAGTGCAAATGGATGTGAGCATATAAAAGAAAAAGGACTAATGGATTTACGGATTACATATGAAGATACCGACAGTGAGTTGCGTCAATTTCTGGATGAACAGGGTGTGAAGATTGATTTGCCAGGACAAAGAATTTATTTTAATGGTGAAGATTTAGGTTCGATTGAGTATTCAAAAGAGAATAATTCAAGTGATTATTATTCTCCAATACATAGAAGGTGGTGTATTGGACACAAATTTTATTATGATTTCTGTATATGTGGATTTTTTTCTTTTGACCATAAACGTCCTTATGAGGGAAATGTGCATTATAGACCAGAGATTTTACTTAATATATCACAACTGATCGGGAAGAACATTGGTAAATTATGGACTGAAACACATAAAACTTATGTCGTAAAGTTTGCAGTGCCATATGATAATTTGTTTAATAAAGAGCTAAATGAAATTGATGATTTTCTATATAGAGCTTTTAATAATGCTATTGATGAGCCAGAAGAAAACATAGCATTGCTACAGGATCATATAACAGTTCTACCTGAAGATATAATCTCGATAGAAAGATTTGATTTTAATATAAAAAGTATATAAAAAATATATCCATAGTAACCATATACATATAAAAAGTATTACCAAACCTCACTATAAACTCAACTGATATGTTCAATATACTGTGTTCCATAACTTGACAAAACCTCTATCTAGGTGTACTATAAATATAGTTCAACAAATAGGAAAGAGGTGAGCATATATGCCTAAGAAGAAATATTTTCTAACACAAGTGGAACTTACAAAACTTCTGAAAAATTATGGTGGTGGGTACCGCTGGACACATGACAAGAAACTATCTCAGTCTGGCAGTGTGACCTATACGGATGCACAAAATAATATGCTTACCATTAATCAGTTATGGGATAAAGATACAGATAAACCGTATGTGATGGTTCATATATCTGATTCCACCGGCAGAATCTATCGGAAGGATAAGTGGGACTGGTTCGAGACGATCCGACAACTTCACTTCGACTGGACACTGCAAGGTGGAGAATATGACCTCGAATTTAAGAGCATAGAAGGAGATAAAATGGCGAAGAAAAAGAGACAGAGCTATACACAGGAGCTTAAAGCACAGATTGAAAGTCAGAAAGATATTATCGCAGAGCGTGACAAAGAGATAGAACGTCTGCAATGTATAATCGCTGATCTGCAACAGAATCAACCGGCTACTGCCCCATCTGAAGATATGCAGCGTAAACTGGATAATGCTATCTGGCACAGAGATCAGTATAAAAATGATTACAATAAAGAAAAAGACAAGTCTCAAAAATTAGCTGAAGAAATAGAACACCTGAAACTTCAACTTGCAGAAGAACCAACTACAGATCACATTTCCGATGATGAATTGGATTCTGATATAAAATATAAAGAGCCGTGGTATGGTTCATATACGAGCATGGGTGAAGCAGAACTTATTAAACGTTTGCATTTCGAGAGAACTATATCACAAAGACGACAGAGACAGATTAAAGAGCTGAAGAAACAGGTTAATGATAAAAAGTATGCTCAGTATGTACAGGAAGATGCGATCACTTATAATGAAGCTCTATCAAAAGCGAAATATGCGGAGATATGGTTAGAAAGATTTCAGGAATACAACAAGGTTGCACATAAGAAGAATGAAGAACTTCAGCGACAGTTGACGGAACTTGCATCCGCTTCTCTTACGCCAGAAGAATCCATGCAGATTATTGAGCAGAACATCAAACAGAGTAATGAGCTGAAGAAAGCTGCCAGAAAGAAACAGGGTGCGCCACGAAAGATAGATGATCGTAAAGTAGCTTTAATGTGTGAATTGCATAAGAAGGGATATTCAATCAGAGAAATATCTAAACAGGTTGGATGCAGTGTTGGTAGTGTTCACAGACTCTTAAATGAGAATAAGCAGTAAAAATCAAGGAAGGACAGTTGTTGCCCTTCCTTTTATATTGTAATACTTTTTATATACTAATTGATTTTATAGTATTACTTAGTATATAAAAAGTATTATATATAACTATATGGAAAATACTGTAAATTAGTAAATTTCCTTGACGGAGAGTAGACGCTAGTATATAATAAATACATCTTAAATATAATAATTATATAAAAAGTAATACTTTTAATATGCGGAAAGGGGATTTAAGTATGAAAGTTATAGCAATAGCCAACCAAAAGGGTGGTGTAGCAAAGACTACAACTACATACAATCTTGCAGTTGCAAAAGCAATGATAGGTAAGAAAGTGCTTATGATTGATCTTGACCCACAGGCGAGTTTGACAATTTGTTGTGGTATGAATCCTGATGATAAAGAATTTGAAAATTATAATGTATGTAAATTGTTTGATGGTAAAACAAAAGCAGCGGAATGTGCTTTTAATGTTGAGAGTACAAACCTGGACAACTTATTTATAATTCCATCCAATATTGATCTGGCAGTTACAGAAACAAAATTGGTTGTTGGAAGAAATAGTGATGTACAGTTGCGAAAAGCTGTCTTAACTCTGAAACCATATTTTGATTATATATTCATTGATTGTCCACCACAGTTAGGAACACTTCTCATTAATGCTTTAGTCGCTGCGGATGAAGTTATTATTCCAGTAAAAACAGAGTACCTTGCATACAGAGGATTAAAAGCACTGATGAACACTATCAAAGACGTACAGAGTGGTGATGGAGATAGATCACTGAATCCTGATCTGGTGCTTACAGGAATCATTGCGACTATGTATAAATCAAAAATAAATGACAATCAGGATGTACTGGCTATGTTGGAACAGAAAGCACCGATATTGGGTGTGGTAAAAGATTCGGCAGATGTAAATAGAGCGATTGTAAATGGAAAGCCGGTTGTATTATCAAATAAGAAAGCACCTACGGCAAAAGAATATATGGAAATTGCTTTCAAGTTGGAGTAATACATATTATATACTAAGTAATACCTAAATAAAGAAAGGATATGAAATCATGGCGAAAACAAGGCTCATAGATACGCTTCAGGAAGAAGAGTTACAAGAAATGAAGGAAGAGCAGAAAGAAACTGCCAGCGTTGTGAAGAAAGCACCTGTAGAAAAAATTATTTCAAAAGATGGAGCAAAAGACAAACAAATTTCTGCTAAAGTAAATATGAAAATGTACAATGCTTTTACTACAATAAATAAGGCACAGGGAGTCTCAAATAACTCTGCATTGAATATGTTGATTGCAAAATATGTTCGTGAAAATCGCTTCATTTTGGATGAAGAAGATATGCTCTAAAATTAAGGTATTACATATAATATAATAAGTATATTAAAAGTAATACTTTTTATATAATAAAATTTTTAAAAACTATTGCAATTTCCAGAATTACCGTGTACAATAAATACAAGTATAGAAAAACTGGCAGAAACATATTGCAGTAGTTGGGTAACAAGACTAAAGCGGTATGAAGAATTAACCTCATACCGCTTTTATTATTGTTACACGTTCTGTACATATACATTTTGTTTGCTCGGTTTTACCAGAACCGATTACCTTATACTAGACGGCATTACCAGTGCAGCCTAGTACCCACAATTTAATATTAAAAAAATCAACTTAGCACAGTTTCTTTTTTGAAATGAAAATGTGGTAGGGTGTGTTTTGTATACACCTTTTTATAGGATATATTCTAAACTACACAACCTGTCATGTCAAGAATGAACTTGTGTTCGGTGTATTAAATTTACTCTTTTTTAGGACTGAAAGTAATAATTACTATATCAAAAGTAATAATTTTAATATACTTTAGAAAGTTGGACAGGGTTTAAGGGTTACTCCTGTAAAATAAAATCTGGTATCGGCAGCCTAAATAGTAAATTGCCGGGGTTGGAACGCTGCGACTATCAGTGATCCATGACCACAGGGGTTGGAGAGAGCGCAAGACCTCATATGCCTAACCAGACTTCCTATTGGTACGGATGGTCTGTACATTGGTTAAGTGTAGCACACGGGGGCAAAGGATAAGCCTGGACGTACACAGGGTATATCTGAACCACGGCACCTATAGGATTTCTTATAGGATGCGGAAATGGACAAGCATTGGAAACGATGCGTATTGAGGGCGTGGCAGACCAATATAAAAATCCATGCGGAATCGAAGAAAACCGCACTCATAGTTTGAACTGCTCTACAGGGACACGGATACCTCTGCAAAAAGCGGATTATTCATCTCAGGGCATATCAGAGTTTCTTTTTCAATGCGATAGGGAAACTCTGTCCTGATACGGAAGCCGTTTCCTTTTCCCCTACGGATTATTCGCCTACGGCGTGGCAAAGTCAAGTAAATTGGCTAAATTTGTCAGAAATTCTATGATGTAGACTTAAATTCTGGAAAGAACAGTGATAAGTGCAGGAGTTTATCGTTTACAGGTTTGTTCCGTAAATTTCAAGTTGTACATTAGAATATAGAACATAGATTTGAGATTAAAATATCCTTTATGAGAGACTGTAAAAAACAGGTCAAAAATGGATTGTAGGTGGTTAGGTGAACAAGTTTACCCTGAAGGAGTTTTCGTCGAAAATAGAGGTACAATTCTCTTAAATAGTTAAGAGTAATACATATTATATAAAAAGTAATACTAAAACACAGAAAGGAATAGAATTATATGGGAAAAATTAATAATGTAGTAAAAATGATTGAGTTCTCCAATGAGGATGATCTATACTCACAGATTGATGATTTAACCAATACGGATTATCAATCGGATGAGCTGGACAAACCGTATGTTGTGACAAGTATCAATTTAATAGGTGAGAAGAAAGCACTGGTGTATCTGCAAGAGGATCTGAATGTCTTGCCGGTACACTTTTTTTATTGTTGCAACAACATGGTGGATGAGATTGTCCCATCTGAAGAACCACACAATGAAGAGTTTATGTCTATTCAGGAGATTAATTTAGCCAGGGATTTAGGCTCAATCATCATCGAAGACAAAGAGTATGAAATTGATGAAGTACACTTTTCCATGAACGCATACGGGACACGTTGCGTAAACTTTTATTTATGTTAAGGAAGGAGAATGCCATGAAACAATATGACGATAATCAATACTATGAACAGGGAGATGCAGAGCTGGGAACCGGCTTTACAAATTATGAAAGACTGCTTCTGGAACTGAATTATAAGAACTATTATCCAAACAAAACGACTGCCGAAATGACCGGCAATAAAGATTATGAAGGTCTGAAGAGTGATAGAATCCGTGTGTATGAGAAAATCCTTAATGAATGCGGTCTTGATCCTGAAGCAAATTATGACAAAAATACGGATCATGCCAAACTGCTCGAAGCTGCATACACAATTTTACATAGCCTATTGGGAAACATTGACGCTTACAGAAAAGTCGAAACTGAATTTGTTACCGCCAGTGCAGCGTTTACTAATCTTCAGAACCGGCTCAAAGAACTTAGATCAGAGATTGAGCGTGTAAAGGCGGAAATGCACTACCAGGACTCAGACTTTACATTTATGTTTTACACACGATAAGGGGGAATCAGAATGTCAGATTTAATGTATACCCCATTGGAAAATGTTTTTGCAGATACGATGGAAAGAGAGGGTAAGTCCATTACTGCCGTGATTTCCGGCAAGACATTTACTGCTTTCTTCAGAAGGTGCGATGATGGTCAAAGTACAGAGGATAGGATTATGCTCTACTATGGAGTAGATGCACCTGTAGATCAAGGCTCACTCATCCAATATGGCAAGAAAACATACGTCCTTGTGAATAAAGAGACAGAAGAAAATACCTGTTATTACAAGTCATTTGCTATCGCTTGCAATGGAATTTTGAACACGAATAACAGAACAGTGAAAAATGTTCCTGTATATGGATATGACATGAAAAATGGTCTTGCTTCGGTGAATAATATCATTTCAGTAATTAATGGAAATATGGAGTTTATCACTGAGATTACAGATGCGGTTAAGGTTGCCAAGATAAATGATACCTTTAACACCTACGGACGGACGTTCAATATTAAAAACATCTATCAAAAGGACGGACTATTTCATATCATAGCCGAAGTCTATGGGAACGTTAATCCTGATCCAGAACCAGAGCCGGAACCAAAACCAACAGTTAAACCTGTCACAATTACAGGTGGTGATGCTCTACGATATGGCAGATCAAAAACATGGACGGTTACTTTTACTGATTCTACTGGTACAATTGTAGAGAAAAAAGATTTTAGTTGGAACGTCATATCAGATTTCAAAATCACTCAAACAATTACAGATAATAAAATAAAATTAAATTACTCAAACGAAAAAGCAATTGATAAAACATTTACGCTGCAAGTGTTAGATTCCGATGGAACTGTATTGGCAGAACAAACGATTACATTTACCATATAATAAAAAGGAGTGGGATTAAACCCACTCCGGCTTTTTCCATCTTATTCCTCTTTTTTAGCAATTATTTTTTTGGATCTTTTGGATCAGGTTCATCATCATTACGGAGTTCAACACCAATTTGAAGATGTCTACCGTCAAAATTTAATGGAAGTCTTAGTTGAGAAAATTTTTCTGCTTCTGAAGGATTTAAAGTGTTGACATAAGATTTCAAAATATCGAATACTTTATCAAATTTGCCATTTCTATATATTTTAACTTTTACTTTAGATTCCTCATCTGGGATGTAAGAATCTACATCAAATAAATAAGGTGAGGTACTATCGTTGCAAGATGATGTATCAAGTTCTAGGCTGTTTGGAATAAAAGCTAAATGATAGTTGCATATTTCACATAGTATCATAAGTTCATTCACAGAGAATCTGTCTTTTGATAATTTATTTCTGAATGTTCCAACTGAACATCCTATACATTCGGCTGCTTCTGGAACAGTTACATCTGCATTTTTCATCATTTCTTTTAGATGAGTCGAAATTTTCTGCATTGTTATCCACTCCTTCCTGTAACATATAGTGTTAAGACTAATTATATCAGATATATTAAAATCATGCAATGAATGAAATGTAAATAATTGGAAATGAATATTAGAAATAATTGTAAAAATTATTGACATATAACGAAAATAGTGATAATATCATAACCATAACAACACAACATAAGTAACGGGGATAATCTTGCATGGAAAAGAAGAAAGGGGAATGTAACGTGAGTAAAACCATACTAATGACTTCGGGCTATAGCTTTGAAGGACGTAGAATCAGTGAATATTTCGGAGTGTACTCTGGCGAAGCTGCTCTAGGTACAGGATTTCTAAGTTCTCTTGGTGCCGGATTTGCAGATTTCTTTGGAACAAATAGTACCATGTATTCGGATAAACTGAAGCAAGCGAAAGATTATGCTATTGGTCAGTTAAGAGATCAAGTCATAGCCATCGGTGGAGATGCAATAATCGGACTGGATATTGATTATGTCTCATTTTCGGCTGATATAATGGGTGTAATAGCATCTGGAACGGCAGTTAAGCTGGAAAATTTATCCAGTGGAACACAAGAGGATACAGAGAACAAATATGTTATATCCATTTATAATACTATGCCAAACTTCAGACCATCTTTTCTGTATGCAAGTCCAGCTTCATACGGAGAGAGCGTCCTATCACTGGGATTATTTCATCTGAAAGAGTGTACAGTTAAGGCAGTATTAGCGGATGTTGAAATTAGTGACATATTCCAGAGAACAACTGTACTTAAAGATGTAGCTTTTATCGGATTTAAGGCTGAAAATGCAAGGAATCTGATTAGTGATCCTGTGACTTGTGATCTGTCTCCTGATTTAATCAGACTTATTTATGGAATAAAGCTGACTATCAAGAGATACATCACAGCGGATGGACTGGTTGTAGTTCCAGAGAATAACATCACCTATACTTCCGCAGAAGAAGAGAAAACTGATTCCATGAAATTTGGAGAAGAGATTCTGAAGGTGGTGGATTCTCTTGGCAGCGCAAAGGAAATTTACGAACATTTAGTTGCATATAACGAAGCTCACAGAGGTTCGGTTGACACAGAGTTACTTGAAATTGTCCAGAAAGATGTGAAATTTGAACGTCTGTATGGAAATCATAAGGATTCAACGATAAAGGCAATTAAAGATTATTTTGCACAATGCGAAGAAAATGAAATGATATAAGAGAGAAGAGGTGCAACATGGCAGAGTTAGCCAGGAGAATTGATGCGTTAGGACGGATCACGATTCCAAAAGAAATCAGAAAGAGCATGAACCTGTATGAAGGCTGCTTATGTGCGATCAGTGCGACTCAGAACGGTATTCTGATCAAGAATGCAGATGATAACTTGCAGAAAGATTTACAGTTTATCATCGACAAGTACATTTCTGAATCTGGATGGAGTGATGCAGTCCTGAAGCTGATGGAAGTACAAGATGAAATTAAATTTGAGCCGGAAAAAAATGGAGATATGAAATGAAAACACCATCTGAATACAGTAGGAATTTGAAAAATAATATTATTACAAAAGAAATGTTGTTAGACTGCCTTTATAGTTCAAATAAGAGAGCTAAAAACTGGCGTGATAAAGAACGTGAGTACAGAAGAAATTATCGTGATAAATATAGTAATGAAGAAAAAGCACGGGAAGAAAAAGAATATTATTACCGGCAGAAAGAAATATTACTTTCAGTTATTCAACCTATCTGTATTCATAGAGAAACTATTGAGCGTGTAACAAAAGAACGTATATATAGTTACGATGATTGTTATTGGGAGTGTAAGGATCAGGGGGAATTTGTTCATGAAGGTTCATACTGGGACAGGGAGTTGCAAGATTATGTGGAGTTTGGAGATGTTTTAGTTAAATGTGATCCAAAATATCATTATTATCTTTTTTATGATGTAGGTGGCGATCACACGTTTCATACACCGATAGAAGAAAGAAATGTTAAAAATTATAATTTAGACATAATTGATATTAAGGAATTGCAGACGGAAGGACATGATATAACTGAGTTACTTTCGACTCAATTTGTAAAAAAAGTGATTGATTTAATTACGGCTAAAAATTTTAAATATGTTGAATAAAGAAAAGAGGAATGAATGAGTAAGATTTACATGATAGTTGAAGCACAGGTGGACGGACAGACTCTTCAGAGCGAAAAGTTTAATCAGCTTTTCAATCCAGATACAGAGGATGTAGGTTTTTCTGAAGTCTTTAATATGACAGATAGCAAAGAGTTCTCAGATTATGAGAAAAAGGATGATTTTATAAATGTTGTGCTAGGGATGGCGTGTGAGCTGTTCGCAGAAGCCGGAGAAGAAATTTCGGACATTACTTTTTTGGCTATTGAGGAAGGTACTGAAGTTTTTCGCTGGGGCATCAACATTTTGGAGTTCGATGAAGAAACAGTCCAGTATGAGATTGTAGACTGGAATGACGGAGAATACATTTTTAAATTTGAGAATTAAAACTCAATAAATAATACAAAAAAGGACAGGTTCTACAATGAGCCTGTCCGTTAATTGCTTGTTTCATATCTGGAAATTTATGGCAAAAAAATAACAGATTTTTCCCAAAATCTGTTGACAAAAATAATCAGATATGTTACGATACAAAGTGGAACTATATCTTTTACTTATACCACATCTATTCCCAGTAGATGAAGTTCAGATTTGTTCCAATACCAAAATTAGTAACCCGTAAACGAGTACACTTTTAAGTTGTGTCATAAAACTTAACACATATGAGATTATATAACATTTGACTTCATTTGTCAATGGTACATTTTAGCATTTTTCAAGTTTTATTTAATCTTTTGCCGATTCCGGCGAAATTCCCAACTTTTACAATTGAATAGTATTGTATTCCAGTGTACTTTGCCTTTAAGGAAAGAACAGGTGACATTTTATTAGCAGTAATCAAAATCGAATATTGAAAAGGTACTATGATATGCTTTTTCCTGAGAAATTGAGGGAAAAGGAGTTTATCAGATTGGTGATGGTTAAGCCGCCGGATGAAGAGAATCCAGAAGGTTTCTCATTCGTAAAGTTTGTCAAGAATTTTGATGAATATTTGGAAGTGGTAAACAAATACCGCCATAACTACCATGTATACAACTCATTGTGTACAGTGAAAGAATTGGATGGGAAATTAGGTGGTACACCAAGCTATCAGAGACAGCGAAGAGTCTTATACCTTGACTTTGACCTGAAAGATTTTAAAGATGTACCGAATGCAGACGCATATTATTTTACAGAAAAAATAAAAGAACATTTTCCCAACTTGTTCATCCATGCGTCTTATGCATCTGGTGGTGGCTATCATTATTATATAGCTGTGAAACCTACGTGCGACTGGAAATCATTAGTAAATCTGAATGGTGAATTAGTGCGGATTGTTGGTAGTGATCTAGGAGCCAATAAAACCACACAGATAGCAAGAGTTCCTACTTCATTTAATCTAAAATATGAAGATGAAGAGGGAAAACATCCGATTGTCAAGGAAATAATCAACTCATATGAACGGCATCCTATGAATGGTCATAAAGGATTTTATGTTATACCTTATATAAAATCACTTGTTACTATGGCAGACCGAAACAATAAAGCACCACAGGAGCAGCCGTTACAGAAATTTGATTATACATCCAAAGATGATCCGTTAAGTACGAAACAGTACACTTGTCTCTGCAATACGATAGCATTTGAACAAGGTGTAGAAGAACATGAGAGAAACACTTTCATGGGAAGATTAATTTTTCAGTTCTTGAAACAGGGAAAATCGGATGCGTATATCCATGAGCAAATACAGAAATGGAATTTACGATGCAGACCGCCAAAAACCAGAACTGAAGTCACCAGAGAAGTTAATGGATGGCTAAAGGAAAAAGACAAGTATAACATAGGTGGATGCTACTGGAAAATATCTGATCCAAGAGTAAAAGCCATTGTTGAGAAATATTGTGATAAGTCACATTGCTACGAAAACAGATATACGGATGATAAAATTCCGCTGAAACCACATAGCAGTGTAAAAATTAACAAAAAAATACTCTCAAGAGGTTGTCTTAATAAAAATATGAAAAATTGCATGAGTGGATATGAATATCTTATCTTAACTGTCTTAGACAAATATCTGTCAACAAATTCCAGAAAAGCATTTACAATTTCAGATTTGAAAAATCGTTTGATGTATAAAGTGCATGGTAAATGGCAGCTTTGTATGAACCTAAGGACATTTAAGCAGACTATAGATTCTTTGATAGAGCATAATTGTATATCTGTATCAAAACCAACAAAAAGTAGGAAGAGGGTACTGACATATGACGATTATGTGATCAAACTCACAAGACGGTTAAAGGATTTTAGCAACACAGGATTTATTGAGTTTTACTATAGTGCAGCTCTGTCATTTATATGTAAGCAGATTACACAGACGGAGTATAAGGTTCTTCTATGTCTCATACAACAGATGGAAGAACACAGATCATGTACACTGGATGAATTATCTTACATTCTGGGTATAGATAAATCAAATATCAGTAAGGCATTGAAGAATCTGGATAAAGCACAATGTATCGAAATCATCAATAAATATGATGAGAATAATCATATGTATAACTTATATAAGCACATAGATACTGATATTTATAACAATGAGTATATAGATGATGATGTATTGAGTGATGTAACAATTAGAATGTTGGCTTAAAAGTGGGTTGGGAATTTGAGATGAGGAATCAGAGAGTAATAAGATTAAGAGAGAGTGTGTGAGTTCACCAACAAGTATGTTGTTCCAACATATATATACATACTAAATCATGGTGGTGAATTTTGCATCTGAGAATCTGAAAAAACCTTATGAATATTGAATATTTGAATTTTTTTATAGTAAGTTGATATTGTGAATTGTGCATATCAAATTCCCGTAAACCCTTGTAAAATAAGGCTTTTCGGCATTTTATAATAAACAAAAGCAAAGGAGAAATTTTTAATGTTAAAGAGTGACGAATTAATTATAGACAAAGAATTTGAAGAACTGTTACCTGTTCTGACACCTGATGAATCTGAAAATCTGGAACAGAGTATATTGAAAAATGGTCTACTCGATCCCATTAAGATTTGGGAAGAACCAAAGACAGGAAGATTTATTATTATAGACGGACACAACAGATACAGGATTTTAAAGAAAAATAATATCAGTCTGAATTACTGGGATTACAAAATAATTTACGCTGATGAGTTACCTACCAGGGATGATGTGAAGAGATGGATGTTGGAGCAACAGTTGGGGCGTAGGAATCTTTCTGACATTGAGAAATATGAGATTGTGCAGAAATTTAAAAGTGTGTTTGAACAGAAGGCAAAACAAAATCAATCTCTGGGTGGTAAAGGTTTGTCAAATTTGTCAAAGGTTAATACCAGAAAACAGATGGCGAACGCAACAGGAGTTTCGGAAGGATCATATCGAAAAATAGATGCAGTTATGCAGTCTGACAATGAAGAGCTAAAGCAAAAATTACGTGATAAGAAAATATCTACTGACGCTGCATATAAAAAATTGAAGAAAAAGGAACTGGATCAGAAGCCACTCACACCAGAACAGGAAATTGATAGGCTGGATAAGAGAATAGATTCCATCGAAAAAACTATGAAAATGTTAATGGATGAAAAAGAAAAGCTACTAGATCAAAGAATTTCTGTTATAGGAAAATTAGATGTGAAATGTCCTGTCGAATACAAATGGGTAAAATCAGGTACATTCTTTTATTTCTGGAAAGCTCAGTTTTATGTCAAGAGTGACGGAAAGAAAAATGTTTTAGGTGAATATCTTGTCTATGGAGAAGAATATTCATCCAATTATAGCATGGAACAAGTGCCAGAAAAATTTAGATCAGATTTTCGGATGGTTTGGAAAAAAGCACATGATGAAGTAGTTCAACGGGAACAAGAATCTCTGGATGAATTACTGAATAATTCTGATTCAGTAATTTTAACGGATAAAACTATTTTGAAGAAATTTTATCGTGTACTTGCGAATACATATCACCCAGATAATGACAAGACGGGTGATCCAGAGATGATGCAGTATGTAAATGAACTGAAAAATGAATGGGGAATTTAAGAATAAAGGAGAAAATTTAATATGGAAAACACTGAAAAAAAATACAATGATATGTTAATTAGAAACTTTGATGCGTCTTATTTATATTGGCAGATTAAAGATGATGCACTGATTACGGAGTATCTGGATGCGAAAAAACAGCTAAAGGAGACAACTACGCCAGAGCTGAAACAAAAGGTTGAATCCTTGCACAACCAGATTTGGAGCTTCAAAAAAGATGTTACGCTGCCAAAAAAGGACACACGATATTTATATTCTGGAACAATTACAGATAGCCTTATGTCCCGTCATTTACGGGAACTGGTAAAAAATTCCAGTGAAGCCATTAGAACAGTCTCAGGGGTGGATTACACGGATATAATCATCAATGTGAAGTTCAAGTCTGATGTGATTGTTAAGTTGGATGAATATAAGCAAACGTATAATAAAGAAACAGGACTCATTGAACAGTTGGATGAGAAAAAGAGTAAGCAATTACTCACAAAAAGAGATTTAAGGAAGATGGCTTATAGGGATGGAATCACTATCAATGGAACACGATATGTAAACTTCCAGAGAACGTCCAGTAAGGCAAGAACTGGAAATTGTCTCTTCATTGATGAAAGATATTTTGCCGACATGGAAGAGTGGCAGACTCTAGGGATTCCGTTCAGAAAGAAGTTTGTGAAAGATGAAAAAATTGACATTGTGAGTACACGAAGTTATGAGAGCTTGACTTCCAGTTCCATCATAGGAACACTTGACATTGATCCAAACTCAATCCTACTGATTGATGAGGTGGATGGAACACATACAATGCCATGTAATGTAGTTACGCTTGATGCAGAGACAAAAAGGTTACAAGTCACAAAACAGGACTATGAGAAACATATTGACCTCTGGGATGGACAATCTCTTGCAGATGAATCTATTTTTAACACTGGCAAATATATTGACAGGAACGGGGATGAACATACTTATAAGGATAAGGGATTTTTACTTTTGAGGAATCACTTTTTCAAGTCTGCGATTTTTAATACGAAACTTCAGGAGTATTACAATGAGAAATTTGCCGGTGTAGATGATCCTGTAATTTATGATAGGTTTGGGAATGCGTTTAAGCCATATGAAGTAAAGATTGTTACTACAAAGAACAGTGTAAAGATTCTGAAGTTCGCTGATGTAATCGTTGAACACATGGTTTCAGAAGATAAAAAGGACAGATTGAGAGAACTTGAAGCTGATCCACGCTTACAGGAGCTTAAAGATGAGTGTGAAAAAATCAATAATAAAGCTAGGGCAGCGAAGAGAAAACATACTATCCTATCGAATGAAGGTGCATCCACAGAAGAAATTGCAGAAGCAAAACTGGAAGAACAAAAAGCTATTTCAGATCAAGAAAATCTTCTTCCTGAACTTGAAAAAGAGATTAAGAAACTGGAAAAGCCTATTAAATTTGAAAAGGAGCGATTGACCTGGGACTGGTACAGAGAGAAGTTGATTTCGGATGAACAGATTTTTGGTGTTTGCAAGTATGAGAAAATTTCTAAATTTGGTGATCGTCAACAGTTGTGGTATCAGGTGTTGGACACACTGAATCTCGATGAAGAACAGCTCTGGAAAATCGTGGAACCACAGGTACATGAGATTAATCTTATGAAGAAATATCCAGCGTTTCTGAAGCATGGTTTGAATACAAAAGCAGCGGACACGGACAATATTGGAACAAGAATGATGAAAGAACTTCTTCAGATTAATGAGAACATTACCAGGACAACATTGTACACGAACTACAGGCGAACATTCTTGAACAGTATTTTAGATAAATTGTATCAGGGAAAAATTCAGTTGAATAATTCTGATTTCTGTACGTTGATTGGCAACCCTTTTGAAATGTTGAGAGCGTCCACAGGAGAAAAAATTGAGACAAGTATCCTATCAGACTTCCAGTGCTATTGTAAAAGGTATGCGGATGGTGAAGAGTTATACGGTTTCAGAAGTCCGCACATTGCAGTTGGAGAGAATGCGATTCTGAAGAATACATACCGTGATGAGTGGAAGTGGTTCAATTTCACGGATAGAATTTTGGTTATTAATCTGTGGGGAAAAGGTTGTTTCTTGTCCGACATTTGGCAAGGATCTGATCAGGATAGTGATGTAGCCTATATTGGTAATGACCCTGTAATCTTAGAAGCTACAAAGGAAACTGTAAATTCTGGAAAATATCTTATTCCTATTAATGGTTTGGTGACGGACAACGATCCTAAATTTTATACAGATAAAGAAATGGCATCCATTGATGGCAAATTAGCCAATGATCTGATTGGAAAAATTTGTAATCTTGCAAGAGATTTACAATGTTTTTATTGGCATCTGTATAATACAGGATCAACACAGAATAAAGAAAAATATCTCTCACAAATTTATGATGATATTTGTATTCTTGCAGTTCTCTCAGGCGTTCAGATTGATTCTGCCAAGAGAAAATATAATGGTGTAGTTGTACTATCTGAGTTAAGAGAAATCAAGAAAAGACCATACCTACAGGCTGAGGGTGCAGTGCTTTGTGATGATGGAACGCTACTTATTACAGAGCAACGTTATAAAAAAATTGTTCCAGAAGTAACTATTAATAAATATAAAAGACTTGTGCAGATTAGGAATGAAGCTACAACTGAAGAAGAAATTCAGACGATGACAGAAAAAATTGACAAGTTGTTCTTAAAGGATAATCCAGATCAATTTATGGTGCGTCCGCAGTTTACGAAAGGTCTGAAGTCTGTTCCAAAGAAGAAAAAGAAGCGTTTTGTAAATGAAGAAGAAAAAGAGCTGCATCGTCAGAAACAAATTCTTCTGGCACAGGAGCGTAAAGCATTGGAAGAGAAAATCTACATTCCGTTAGAATGCACGATGGACAAGCTAGCGACTGTTATCAAGGATCATCTGGAACGTGCGGAAAGAACAAAAATGATAACATTTGTTGATATTTTGAATCCAATTCCGAAAGGAACGAAAGCAGATTACAACAGGATCGAAGCCCTTAAAAAGATTGGCTTAGAGTGGAATGATCGTCTGAATCAAGTTTATGCTAAATATGCCAGCGGAGCTATTACGGCTGAAGAAATGTTTGAACTGAAGCAAAATTTGATCCAAAATGCCTTGAATGAGATTCGTTATTCAGATGTGAACCAGACCATTGAACGAAAAATTACGACATGGGACATCCAGAAATTGATCCGTGATATTTTTGATATTCACCCACGTAAGGACAAACACGGAAAACCTGTAAAAGATGAAAAGGGGAAAATTGTTCTGGATGATAAGAGGGATAAGCGACTTATCGGTGATAAGAAGAAG
>OGDF01001540.1_pt1 | contig 33741 bp, 36 predicted proteins | sample 1570141 | NCBI WGS metagenome assembly OGDF01 (sample SAMEA4370581, study PRJEB24528) | human gut metagenome | reverse complement strand
CAACGTATCCAATTAAAAACAGGAGTGGCGCCGCTCACGCAACGCCACTCTGCACTAAACTAAATATTTTCCTACCAGGGGTTCTTTTGTACTGTCCGTTTAATCTGGGGCAGTACATATTGATACGGGGACTTTTGTTATATTTTTACATCAACGCTTTCATAGACAAATTTAGGCGTCCTTGTTTATCAATTTCTACTAATTTTACACGAACTTTGTCACCAACGTGAACAACATCTTCCACTTTATTAACACGTTTTTTGTCAAGTTGGGAAATATGAACAAGGCCATCTTTACCTGGCAAAATATTAACAAAGGCTCCAAAATCCATAATCTTTACAACAGTACCTTCGTAGATTTCCCCTACTTCAGGTTCCTTAACAATATCCTCAATCATTTTAATCGCACGTTGTGCAGCCTCTGCATCCGTTGAAAGAACATGAACAACGCCTGTTTCTTCAACGTCAATTTCGACGCCAGTAAGTTCGATGATCTTTTTAATGGTTTTACCACCACTGCCGATTACATCTTTAATCTTATCAACATCGATTTTTAATTGCTCAACGCGTGGTGCATATGGAGAAAGCTCCTTACGAGGCTCTGGAATTGCTTTGAGCATCGCATCCATAATGAACATACGGCCATCGTACGCTTGCGCTAAAGCCTGTTTTAAAATAGCACGATTAATGCCACTTATCTTAATGTCCATCTGTAATGCAGTAACCCCATCCTTGGTGCCGGCAACTTTAAAGTCCATATCTCCAAGAGCATCTTCCAACCCTTGTAAATCGGTTAATACAACGAACTCATCGCCTTCACGGATAAGCCCCATTGCTACACCACTAACAGGCTTCTTAATAGGAACCCCTGCGGACATCAATGAAAGCGTACTACCACATACACTCCCCATTGAAGTGGAACCATTCGACTCTATTGCTTCCGAAACAACGCGAATAGTATATGGGAATTCTTCTTCGCTAGGAATAACCGGTTCCAAAGCACGACGAGCCAAAGCGCCATGACCAATTTCACGACGTCCAGGCCCACGCATTGGGCGCGTTTCACCAACACTGTAAGGAGGAAAATTATAGTGATGCAGATAACGACGTGAATCAACATTTTCCAAACCGTCAAGCAGCTGATTATCACGCAAAGAACCTAAAGTTGTCACCGAAAGGATCTGCGTTTGACCGCGGGTGAATACAGCACTCCCATGAGTACGTGGAAGCAAATCAACTTCACAAGTTAATGGACGAACTTCAGTAATTGCACGTCCATCTGGACGTTTATGTTCTAATGTAATAAGTTTTCTAACAATTTGCTTCATCATCGCTTCTAAAGCAGCTCGCAGATCTTCTTCCTGTTCCGGATATTTTTCAATTAAGCTTTCAACAGCTTTTTCCTTTACAGCACTTACAGCTTCATCACGTTGTTGCTTGTTAACAATCTGAAGAGCTTCTTTCATTTCATCATGAGCAATTTTTTCTACATCTGCCACAATATCAGCAGGAAGTTCGATAGGCTCTACTTCAATTTTATTTTGAGCAATCCCTTCAGCTAATGCATCTGCACGAAACTCTTCAATCATAGCTACAATTCGCTTAATTTCTTCATGTCCGAACATGATTGCGTCAAGCATTTTTTCTTCTGGCACTTCTTTTGCACCTGCTTCAACCATCATGATTGCATCAAATGTACCAGCAACGGAAAGATGCATACGACTTTCTTCACGTTGTTTTTCAGTTGGATTGATAATAAATTCATCACCAATCATTCCTACACTAACACCAGCAATTGGTCCCATAAATGGTGCGCTGGATAAATGCAATGCAGCCGAAGCCCCGATCATTGCACACATATCTGGTTCATTGTCAGCCTCTACAGAAAGAACTGTTGCTACAATCTGAACATCACAATGATAGCCTTTAGGGAAAAGCGGACGGATTGGACGGTCGATTAAACGAGCGGACAAGGTGGCAGCTTCAGTTGCACGTCCTTCTCGGCGCAAAAAACCACCTGGGATTTTTCCGACAGAGTACATTTTTTCTTCATAGTCAACCGTCAAAGGAAAGAAGTCTACCCCTTCACGTGGTTCTTTACTCGTTGTTGCGGTAACCAAAACAACAGTATCGCCATATCTAACGAGTACTGCACCATTGGCCTGTTTGGCCAAGTGACCAGTTTCAATACTTAATTCACGGCCAGCAAGGCTCATACTTTTTTTTATAATCGTATCCATTGCTACCTCTCTTTAAATTCAATACATTATCTTTAATTTAAAAAAAGATGCTTGAATAAAATACCTCAAGCATCTTTGTTTACGCAGATTAGCGGCGCAGACCAAGCTTATTTACAATGGCACGATAACGTTCGATATCGATATCCATCAGATAATTCAGCATAGCTCTGCGATGACCAACCATCTTCAAAAGACCACGACGAGAATGATGGTCTTTTTTATTTACTTTTAAGTGTTCGGTTAAATACTGGATTCTGTAACTCAAAAGAGCAATCTGCACTTCTGGGGACCCGGTATCACCATCATGTAATTTGTACTGTTCGATAATTTCTGCTTTCTTAGCTGCATCAATTGCCATATTATTTTCCTCCTAAAATTTATAATTATCCAATTGCTAGGTGAACGTCGGAGACAACGTATCACTGAGCAATGGACCATAACACAAATATTATACAATCAAAGCTTGAATATAGCAAGCCTTAAACTTCTGTTGAAAAAAATTTTTTTGCATTCACAACATCCATAGAAATTGTTGTTTTTAATTCATCCAAATTTCTAAACTTTGAGATATGACGTAAAAAATGATAGATTTCAATACATAAGCGTTCACCATAAATGTCACGATCAAAGTCCAACATATGAATTTCAACAGTAATTTTGGGTGAATCATCAACAGTTGGGCGCGTGCCAATATTCAAAACGCCTTCATATTTATTTTCAGGTTCATCTACAAGCCACGCACGCGCTGCGTAAACACCAAGTGAAGGTAAAATTAGCGATTCATTAAAATCAATATTAGCAGTCGGAAAATTCATGGCACGTCCATTTTGAGCGCCGTGAACAACTTCTCCACAAAGATGATATGGATAGCCTAATAATTCTTTAACCAGAATCATATTTCCTGCACGAATTTGACGCCGAATCAAAGAACTCGATACCACTGTATCTCCATATTCAAAAGGAGGCTCTATATGAACCGTAATCTGAAGAGGATCTAAAACTTCATGTAAAAATTCTGGCGTTCCTTTCGCCTCACGACCAAAAGAAAAATTAAAGCCAACAACAACGCCACAAACGTTCAACTTGTCGAGAAGGACATCCTGAATAAACGCTGCTGGCTCCGTACTAGCAAATTTTTCATCACATGGTACACTGATCACTTCATCCACTTTTAAATTTTCCATGAAATGAATTTTTTCATTCTGCGGCAGTAAATATTTAAAATCAGGTTTATGTAAAGCTTGCCATTGTGGGTAAAATGTTAAAATCGTCAACCTTGCATTTTTTTCATCGGCTAACTTTCTTCCTTGAAGGATAAGGTTTTGGTGACCAAGATGTATTCCATCAAAATTTCCTAAGACAACAACTCGTTTTGTTTTAGAAAGCTCTTCTAAGCTATTATGTATAATCACTGGTATCCCTCCTTATCCACAAAAAACCTTTTTAGGCACAAAGCAGCCATCTTCTATTTTACCGATAGAAAGCAAGTCATCCTGATATATAGCTTGAAACCATTCACTTTTTACATCTAGGGTATCAACATGACATTGAGATAATTTTAATCGTTTTCCATTCATTAAATCGGTACGCAACGCATCTGTCTCTATATAAATCTTTGGAAAAGATAATGCTGTACTCATTGGCATTAAAAGTGTATAAGGGTCCTGAGATTGACGCAGTGTTTCTATCTCAATACACTGCTCTAAAGAAAACTCTCCGGCGGCAGTGCGACGAAGTTCTGACATACATCCACAACTCCCACATGCACGAGCGATGTCCTGGCAAAGGGTACGAATATATGTGCCCTTGCTGCAATGTATGTCAATAACCGCTTTACTATTATCAAAAGAAATACAACGAATACTATAAACCTCAATGGTTCTTTTAGGTATGTCAGGGATAACGTCTCCTTCTCTGGCATATTGATAAAGCGGCTTTCCATTCTTCTTAATTGCCGAATATAATGGAGGTGTTTGCTCTTGAACGCCAATGAATCCTGATAAAATGTCACAAAACTCCACTTCTGTTAATTCAGGTAACGAACATGTCGCTGTCACTTTACCAGAAATGTCTTGTGTATCAGTTTCATTGCCAAAAATAAGTGTTGCACGATAGCGTTTATTATCAGCAGATAAATATTCATTGAGTCGCGTTGCCTGCTCAATACATAGAACCATTACACCAGTTGCACCTGGATCAAGTGTCCCATTGTGACCAATTTTCTTTGTTTTAAATATTTTACGAGCAATATTTACTAAATCATGCGATGTCATGTCTGTAGGTTTATCAATAAGCAGAATGCCACTATTTGGCATATTGCGTCTCCTCCCATTCAGAAATAATTGCTTCCAACACCGCAGAAACTGCTGAACTTAACGGTAAATTTATAGTTGCACCAGAGGCTCGAACATGTCCTCCGCCGCCAAATATGTTGCAACAAGCATTACAGTCAAACCATTCTCTAGATCTTAGACTTATTTTACAAGCATGATTTTCAAGTTCCGTAAATAATACAGCAACTTCTACGCCTTGAATCTCCTTGATCAAAGAAACAATACCTTCTAAATCCAATACAGATATTCTCAAGTCCTTCATTGTAGTTCCTGAAAAAATACAATAAGCAATCGAATCATTCTTGAGGTATTGTATATTCGCATAGAGATATTGAAGTACTAAAACCTTCTTCTTACTAGTATTCTCAAAAATATTTGCCTGAACAAGATTTTTGTTTGCTCCATATTCCAGCAACTTTGCAGCAGTGTAAAAAGTTTGAGCTTTTGCACACGGATAAAGAAAAGACCCTGTATCCGTGCTTATGCCGCTAAACAATGCTGTCGCGGCCAATGGTGACAACCGTAAATTGCTATCAATTGCCATGCGAGCAATAATTTCACATGTAGAAGAAGCTTCGCCATCAACAAAATTAAGAACGCCAAACATACTATTACTAATATGATGATCTATATTAATCCATGGTTTTGATAAAAAACTCTTGGGCAATTCACCAATACGTTCAAGAGTCGCACAATCTACCGCAATACATATATCTGGTTCGACAGAATCTGCTGTCGCAGGATGTATTTCACTATAATGTGGTAAAAATGAAAAACTTGTTGATATTTCTTCCTGATTGTAAAGCGCAATATGAAGCCCTGCAGAAAGTAATATTTCTGCAAGGCCTGTTTGAGCGCCCAAACAATCGCCATCACCACGAATATGAGAAAAAATAGCGATATTTGATGCATTGTGTTCTTTTAGAAATTGTAAGATTCTGTGCATGACTTAATCTCCCAATTCGCCAAGAAGTTTTTCAATCTTAGCACCATATTCAAGAGAATTATCCAAACTAAAGCACAATTCCGGAACCTTACGTATTTTTAAACGTTGGCTTAAAGCTGAACGAATATATCCATTGGCTTTATTTAAAGCCTCTAACATTTCTTCTCGTTCTTTTTCGGTACCAAGTTTACTGACATAAATACGCGCATAACTAAGATCATTTGACACCTCAACATCTGTTACGCTAACCATTGAATCAATATGTGGATCACGAATCTGATGCGCAAAAATGTCTGTTAAATCACGTTTGATCTCACCAGCTAAACGGTAATTTCTATTTGCCATGATACACCCTCTTATAATTCTCGTTTAATTTCTTCAAGAATATAGGCTTCCAAAATATCCCCTTCCTTGAAGTCATTATATTTTTCAAGGCTGATACCACATTCATAGCCGCTGGCAACTTCTCGCACATCATCCTTGAAACGTTTTAAAGATGCAATCTCACCTTCGTAAACAACAATACCATCACGCAAAACGCGAATTTTACTATGTCGAGTGATCTTACCATCTGTAACATAACATCCTGCAATATTACCAACTTTTGGCACTTTAATGACGGATCGCACTTCAGCCTGACCTTGTTCGCTTTCTTTAATATCTGGAGCAAGAAGACCACTCATAGCTGCTTTCACATCATCAATGGCTTCATAAATAATGCTGTATGTTTTTACATCAACTTGTTCTTTCTCAGAAAGTTTCTTGGCATTACTATCTGGACGAACATTAAAGCCAATAATGATGGCATTCGACGCCGCAGCAAGGCTAACATCAGTTTCTCGAATTCCACCAACAGCCGTTCGGATGATATTGACACGAACTTCGTCAGTACTTAACTTTTCCAAAGACTGCTTAATGGCTTCAATAGAACCCTGGGTATCTGCCTTTAATACAATATTAAGTTCTTGCACATCGCCTTGCTGAATTTGACTAAACAAATCTTCAAGGGATACTTTGGAACCACGAGAAATTTCTTGCATGTGTTTTTCTTGAGAACGTTGCTCAGCAACTTGTTTTGCAAGACGTTCATTGGCAACGACAATAAAGTCGTCCCCGGCTTCCGGAACATCATTTAACCCCAAGATTTCCGTTGGAACTGATGGACCAGCCGAATCAATTGGTTGACCATGATAATCAAACATTGCACGGATACGACCTTGTGTCGTTCCTACAATTAAAAAGTCGCCGTTATGAAGTGTACCATTCTGAACAAGCAACGTTGCAGTAGATCCGCGATTTTTATCAAGCTTAGATTCAACAACTTTTCCTCGCGCACTACGTTTTGGATTGGCTTTTAAATCTTCCATTTCAGCAACTAAAAGAATCATTTCCAGAAGATCGCTAATACCAATATTTTTCTTCGCAGAGACAGGAACCATAATAGTATCACCGCCCCAATCTTCTGCAACCAAACCATACTGAGTCAATTCAGTTTTAACAGTTTCTGGATTAGCGTCCGGTTTGTCAATTTTGTTAATTGCAACTATTATAGGAACACCTGCAGCTTTTGCGTGATCAATAGCCTCAATTGTTTGTGGCATGACGCCATCATCTGCAGCAACTACCAAAACAGCAATATCCGTAATTTGAGCACCACGTGCTCGCATCGCAGTAAATGCTTCATGCCCTGGCGTATCTAAAAATGTAATCTTTTGCCCGTTAATGGATACCTGGTATGCACCAATGTGTTGCGTTATTCCGCCAGCTTCAGTAGAAATTACATTAGAATTTCTAATTTGGTCAAGTAAAGAAGTTTTCCCGTGGTCAACATGACCCATTATGGTGACAACCGGTGGACGCGTTACGAGATCTTCTGGACGATCTTCCTCTTCATTTTCGCTCAAAAGATTTTCTTCCATCGTAGCTTTTAATTCAATACTTGCCCCGTATTCTTCTGCAATAATAGAAGCCGTTTCAAAATCCAATTCCTGATTCATTGTAGCCATTACGCCAAGAGACATCAACTTCATAATTATTTCTGAAGCTTTTTTTCCTAATTGTCGCGCTAACTCTTGAACAGTAATTGTATGTTCTACGACAACATGGTGTTGAACTTCTGCAAAATCATGAACTTCTTTTTGATGAGATTGTGCTTTTTTATTTTTCTTATTTTTCCCTTTATTTTTACCAAAATGATTGCGGTTGTCTCTATCATTTCTTGATTTTTTTGAAGATGAATTGTTAAACTCCTCTTCATGATTTGCGTAAAAATCTTTATTTTTTTGTTGCTTTTGTTTATTACGACGATTTTGCACTTTATTTTGATCAGAGTGAGGTGCGGCCGCATTACGATGAGTTACTTCATTTTTTTGTTTTTTTACTGAATTATTTTGACGCTGACCATCCTTTTGAGAACCTTCACTCTTTTGAGTATGTGTTTTTTCCTCGTTATTTTTCCCATGATCTCGAGAGCTTTTCTTTTTTAATTCCTTCTTTTGTTCTTGAGAAGTTTCCGCTTTTGGGGTTTGTTTTAAAATTTGATCACTTTTTTGACTTCGATTATCCTCATTTTGTTTATGATTCATATTTGCAAAATACGTTCTGATTTTTTCTGCATCCGATTGATTAATTGTACTCATATGATTACTAACTTCAACATTCAATTTATTTAACTGATTAATAATTGTTTTTGAGTCTTGATGCAGCTCTTTAGCTAATTCATAGATTCTGATTTTTCCCATAGAGCACCTCCATTGCATAAAATGATCGCTTCTGAAAGCTTCTTATCCGTCAAAGCAATGATGGTTTTATAGGAAGAGCCAATTGCTTTTCCTAATTCTTCTTGTGAACCAAACATTATATATGGAACATGATACTGTTCTGCACGCCTTTGCCATCTGTCAATAGATTTAGGTTGTGCATTTTCAGCAATGATTAACAAAAAAACATCATTCTTTTTCAGATGTGCTAACGCTGACTGTTCTCCTGCTTTAGCCGTTCTTGATCGTGCGGCAAATCCAAGATAAGTATAAATTTTTTGTGTGTTATTACTTATTGATGACATATTCTCTTACCTGCTGGTAAATTGAATCAGGGATATCAGCCTTTAAAGCACCATTCAAACGCTTGCTTTTTTCCGCATTGCTTATGCATGTTTCGTTTAGGCAAATGTATGCACCACGTCCCGATTTTTTCCCTGACGGATCAATTTCTATCTCTCCTGTAGGGCGACGAACAATTCTAAGCAAATCTTTTTTTTCTTTTTTTTCACGACATATTGCGCAGGATCTTAAAACAGATTTTTTAGGCATTGATATCACCTTTACAATCGTCTTCGTCGCAGAAGATATAATTATAATCAATGCCTTGTTCGTCAGCCTGCGATTGATCTTTAATATCTATTTTCCAATTGGTTAGTTTAGCTGCAAGCCGTGCATTTTGTCCTTCTTTGCCTATTGCAAGAGATAATTGATTGTCAGGCACTATAACGACAGCTTTCTTATTTTCTTCATCAACGATGACATCAATAACCAAAGACGGGCTAAGAGCTTCTGCTATATAAATATCTGGCGATTCATCCCAATTAATAATATCAATTTTTTCACCGCACAATTCATCCACAATGGATTTTACACGTACACCATTTGGTCCAACACACGCACCAACAGCATCAATATCCTCATTGAGAGATTGAACAGCAATCTTTGATCTCATTCCTGCTTCACGAGCAACTGATTTAATAACAACATATCCGTCTTTTATTTCAGGGACCTCCAGTTCAAATAAACGAACCAGAAGCTTTGGATTTGTGCGTGAAATAATGATCTGAGGCCCTTTTTGTGCTTTTTTTACTTCAAGAATACATGCCTTAATTCGTTTGTTAACAAAATACTGTTCGTTGGGTATTTGTTCTGCTGGTGTCAGCACTGCCTCCGCTTTATTAAGTTTAATATAACATGAACCGGATTCTATGCGATCAATTACACCACTAATTATTTCAGATTCTTTATTAGTAAATTCATCATAGATAATCCCACGCTCTGCTTCTCGAATACGTTGAACAACAACCTGTTTAGCGGTTTGTGCTGCAATACGGCCAAAGTTCTTCGGGAATTCTGGAACATCTACCAAATCGCCAAGTTCAACATCACGCTTTATTGCTTTTGCTTCATCCAGAGAGATCTCTGTTTGCGGCGAATGAACATCATCAACCACTTCTTTTGTCGCAAACACTTCGATTTCTCCGTTGTCTTGATCCATCCGGACCGTTACATTCATTAGAGAACCATAGTTCTTTTTATATGCAGAAATCAAAGCGGCCTCGATTGCTTCCATAATAATCGATGCGTCGATTCCTTTTTCTTTTTCCAGTTGCTTTAATGCTAAAACAAACTCTTTATTCATTTTACACCTCAATTAAAAGTCACAGTATAGCTGTGCCTTTGAAATATCTTTGTAGTCAAGATTAATAACAACTCCGTTATCTTCGATCTGAATGCCGGAATCATCTGCCTGTTTTAAAACTGAAATAAACTCTTTCTTTTTATTTAGACTTTTATAGAGCCCCAGACGCACCTTTTCTCCAACATAACGTTTAAAGTGTTCTGGAACATATAATGTTCTCTCTATCCCGGGAGAAGATACTTCCAAAATATACGCATCGCTAATTGGGAATTTTGGATCTTGATCAAATGCATCACTACATGCTCTGCTAACAATTTCGCAGGCATCAATATCCATTGTCTGTGTATTATTCAAAGGCTCGATGAATAATCTCAAATACACATCCTTATGATTTTTTTGAAACTCAACATGATAAAAACTGTATCCTAAGTTTTCAAGCAAATGATGATACTGTTCAAAAATATATTTTTCAACACTGTTCATATCTTCACCACCTTACAAATAAACACGAAAGAGTGGGATTTCCCACTCTTTCCAACAAAATATATCATACCATAAATGCTGTCTGATTACAAATTATCTTAGTTGATGATCGATATATTTCGCCAAATCACCAACTGTCTTGAAGGTTTCAACTGCTTCATCAGGAAGAATAATGTCAAACTTGCTTTCAAGTGCCATAATAACCTCAACAACATCTAACGAGTCTGCTTCAACATCATAAAAAGTTGTAGAACTGGAAATATCCTCTGGAGGCATTTCCATTTGCGCTGCAACAATTTTTTTTACCTCATCTAATACCATAATTATTCCTCCATAATGCTTTGCTTAATCTGATCTACCAAGTGGTTATCAACACATTGCACAGCAAGCTTTATACCATTTGCAAAGGCCTCGCGATCGCTATTGCCATGACAAACAATACTTATACCATTTAATCCTAATAGTGGAGAGCCACCTACGGCTTTGGAATTATATTTTTTCATAATTCCTTTTAATCCCGGTTTAAGAAGTAACGCGCCAATTTTGAATCTTACAGATGTATCAATCATATCCTTCAGCGCTTTAAATAAGCCTTTTGCAGCTCCTTCACAGGTTTTCAAGACAATATTTCCCGTAAAACCATCACAAACCAGAACATCTACAGAAGATGTTAAAACGCTATTACCTTCTATATTTCCATAAAACGGAATACGTGGATTATTTTTTAGCATTTGATACGCATCTTGTGTAAGCGCAGTTCCCTTTGTTTCTTCCGTTCCATTATTAACCAACGCAACTTGAATATCTTTTTTTTCAGGCTTTAATGCTTTTGCAAAATAATATCCCATTAATGCAAATTGTTCAAGATTTTTCACATTAACCTCTGTATTTGCACCAGCATCTACTAAAACTTTTGTTCCTGTTAAAGTAGGTAGTGTTGCCGCTATAGCCGGACGTTTTATACCACGCAGTCTACCAATTTCAAATAATCCTGTCACAAGCTGTGCCCCTGTACTTCCGGCTGATACAACTGCATCAGCCTTACCTTCTTTCACTAAACGCGAAGCAACACAAATCGAAGCATTTTTCTTCTGTCTATAAGCTTGTGCTGGATGCTCTTCCATTCCAATAACTTCAGTCGTATGAACGATCTCAATTTTCTCTTTCAAAGTCTCATCGACGAAGCCTTCAATTTTTGTACTATCGCCAACAAGGATTATTTTTTCAATAATAGGAATTTGTTTTAATGCATCACAGGCACCAGCCACGATCTCTTTTGGCGCGTTATCGCCACCCATTGCATCAATAGAAATAATCATTCACTCAGCACTCCCAATTAATCGCATTTTTCAAATCCTCTATTGCTTTTTTTCTATCTGTTTTTCCAAAGATGGCACTACCAGCAACAATTACATCAGCCCCACTTTGTACTACTTTTGAAACAGTCATTGTATTTATGCCACCATCAACTTGAATGAGAAAATCCTGTTTTGATACATTTCTTAAGTCAGATAATTTTTTGATTTTATCCGTGATGTCAATAAAACTTTGTCCGCCAAATCCCGGATTTACGCTCATTAAAAGGATCATATCGATATGATCAAGATATGCTTCAATGCCATCTAAAGAGGTCGCTGGATTAAGGGCAAGGCCAACTTTACATTTCTCTAACTTTATGGCTTCGATAGTCTCTGCCACATTTTTTGTTGCCTCCAAGTGAAACGTAATCATATTTGCTCCGGCCGCTGCAAATTCTTTAATGTATCGAATAGGTTCTTGAATCATTAAATGAGTATCAAAAAAAAGATCACTATGCGCACGCATTGCTTTTATTATCGGAGGACCGAAAGTAATATTTGGTACAAAAATGCCATCCATTACATCAAGATGAATCCATGTCGTACCTGTTTTTTGAATATCTTCAAGTTCTTCTGCTATTTTTGAAAAATCCGCTGATAATAGTGACGGTGAAAAGATGATATTATTCATGTTATTTCCTCATTTTATCTCTTTCTTCTAATTCATGATAAAGTTTCTTGTAATTTAGATAACGTTCCTTCGAAAAAATATTTTCAGAAACTCTTTCTTTTACTTCACAATCAGGTTCATTAATATGAATACAATTATTAAACCTGCAATAGACTCCGGACTCAACATATTCCGGATATAACATCTTTAAGTCAAATTTACTTACTTCAGCTGGAAAATCTAAAGCACTAAAACCAGGGGTATCTACAATAAAGCCATCAGAAAAAGCAAAAAATTCTGCAGTTCGAGTTGTATTTTTCCCACGATTTAATTTTTGACTTATGTCTTGAACAGTTTGAACCTCTTTTTCAAGCAAACGGTTAATTAATGATGATTTTCCAACACCTGAATTTCCAGTAAGTACGGTTGTCTTTCCATGACAAAGCTGACGAATACATTCTAAAGACGAATTTTTACTGATAAATCTTAAATCTGTTCTAGATTCTTTGTAATATGTCGCAATTATTTTTTCATCATCTGAACTCGCCAAATCCATCTTTGAAAAGCAAAGAATTGGAGGAATAGCATAGTATCTTGCTAGCGCAATGAGTTTATCCAAGAGTAAAAAATCATATGTCGGTTCTTTAATTGCCGCAACAATCAGGATTTGATCAATATTGGCAATACCAGGACGCGGAATAAAATTTTCTCGTTTTACAATTGATGTGATGTATCCGCGCCCGCAATCCTGATGACTATTATCGGCATCAAATTGAACGTAATCTCCAGCAACAATACGATCGCGTTGCCAATGTTTTTGCTTTCCACTTAATTTACATTCATATAGAATATTTTCAGCATCAACATAATAAAATCCACCATGCTTTTTTAATACTCTACCAATCATTCTTTCACCTAATCTGCTTTGATTGTTTTAATAACATTACGGTCAATCATGACAGTAAATGTCGCTGAACCGTGATAGTCAAATCGCCTTAAAATTTGATCTCCAGATTCAACTGATTCCATAAATACAACGGTACCTTCATTTTCATCATCTGTTAACAAAATCTGCATGACACCACTACGATCGGCTGTGACAGAAACTTCTGCTGTTTTTGTTTCACTGCTCTGAGAACTTTTTCCAGAACTAACAACCAAATCAACAGCGGTATACTCGTCAACATGATCATTAGGATTATAACCTTGACTGATTACTGTTCCTTCATCTTCATCTGAGTCTTGATATGTAATATTCCCTACGTTCAACTTTGCATCAGAAAGCATAGAACTAGCTGTATCCAAAGATTTGCCACGTACATCTGGGACAACTGCATAAGGTTTCTCACCAAGGCTAATCTCCAAATTAACCGCCGTGTTGCGTTCAACTTTACTATCAGGATCTATTCCTTGAGAAATAACTTGACCTGCCTTTACCGAAGAACTATAAGATTCTGTCACTGACCCAACAGAAAGGTCTGCATCTTTTAATGTTTTAGTTGCTGCATCTAACGTCTGACCACGAACATCTGGAACAGTGCTTTGTTGAGGCCCTTTACTAACTACAACCGAAACAACATCACCTTTTGAAATATTGGAACCCTCCGCTGGAGATTGTGAACAAATTTCACCTTCATTATAGGTATCACTGTACTCACTACCAACTTCTGTAATAGTCAATTCATACCGCGCCGCTTCGTTTTCAGCAGATTCCACCGTCATCCCACGAAAGTCTGGAACTGTAAGTTCACTCGGTGGCGCAATTTTTTGAGCCACAAAAAGCGTTGCAGCCAAAACCAGGACGACAATAATGGCCAAAAACAAAAAGTTGGTTCGTTTTTTTCTTTTTTTCTGATTTGATTTTTTATTACCTGAAGCTCCTGAGGCTTTTATTGGAACAATTTTTTTCTTTGGATTCTTGAAATTCTTGATTTGTTTTTCTTGATGCAAGATTTTTTTCGCTGAATTTTCTTCCTCAGAATGTCCTGTTTTATCTGCATTTTTTTCTTGCATCGCTTTTGCCGCAGCCGTGCCAGCACCAGAAGCGATGGCTGCCGTTTTAATTGTTTTGCCACTACTTGCTTGATTCTTGAGCTGGTTATCCGCTGTTATGCTAGATAATGCACGGGAAACTGCTTGCATACTTGCAAAGCGATTTTCTGGTTTTTTCTCTAAACATTTTGAAACAATAAAACTTAAGCTTTCTGGCACATCATGAATAATCGAATGAACAGACTTGGGCGGTTCTTGAATATGCTTTAAAGCAACACTTACTGGATTATCTGCAGTAAATGGCAATTCACCTACGAGCATTTCATAGAGCACAATACCAAATGAATAGATATCTGTTTGATAAGATAATTTTTCTCCTCTTGCTTGTTCAGGAGAAAAATAATGTGCTGATCCCAAAACACCTTTATTATGCGTAATGGTAGTATTATTCATCATTTGCGAAATGCCAAAATCAGTAATTTTAACATTATCAAATTTATCAATTAAAATATTTTGACTTTTAACATCTTTGTGTATAATCTGATTTGCATGTGCATATGATAGACCATTCGCAATTTGGATAGCATACTTTACCGCTCTCTGCCAAGGAATAGCGCCATCCCTATTTATCTTATCTTTTAAAGTTTCTCCTTCAACATATTCCATAACAAGACACATTGTTTCGTCATCTGTCAATATATCATATATGCCTACAATATTATTATGAGAAAGCTTAGCAATTGCAACAGCTTCTTTTTGAAAATGACGTCGAAAGGTACTATCTTCTGTATATTCGTCACGAAGCACTTTGATCGCGACATTTCGATCTAATGACAGGTCTTTAGCAAGATAAACAATAGCCATCCCACCGCTGCCAATCTTTTTTATGACTTGGTAACGTCCGGCTAGAAGTTCATTCATAATCTTGCCCCCCCTTCAGAAAACAGTCCAATAATAATACTAAGATTGTCTTTGCCACCCTTTTCTAAAGCCATTTTCATGACAACATTGGCAAACTGTACAATGCTTTCCGCTTCTTTTAATACATGCAATAGATCTAATGGACTTAAATAACGATAAATACCATCAGTTAAGAGAATAATATAATCTCCTGTTCGTAAACGAAAATGACCAATTTGTGGCTCAACTGAAGAATCTGGACCAATAGCACGAATTAAATAATTATTTGCGCGAGAAATTGTTGTCCCTTGCATTTCGATAAAAGTTTTAAAATCTTTGCGTGCAAGTTCCGAAAGATAAGTGTGGTCATATGTAATTTGTTCAATATCTTTTTTATTTCTTGAAACATAAATTCTAGTATCCCCAACATGAGAAAAATATAATATGCCATGATCTATCAACGCGCAAGTTAAAGTTGTGCCGCATATTTTTCCCTCAGATAGTTCATTTTGTATTTGATGTACAGCATCATTTGCTGCTTCAAAACCATCGCGCAATAGTTCTTCCTTATCAGAATATTTATTGTGATTATCTAGTAAAAAATTTTTCAGAATTTCGACCGCCTTGTTACTGGCCTCTTCCCCACGCGCGTGTCCACCGATACCATCAGCGATAATCATTATCTTATTTTTCTCATCGAAAAAAAGCGCGTCTTCATTGGTTTCCCGCACCAAGCCTATATGCGTTTTTCCATAAATCACAAGGCCTCACTCCCTAATCATTTGGATTGATAATAACTTGTCTTTAATTGTCCACAAGCTCCATTTATATCTGCCCCTTTTTCTTGTCGAACGCTTGCACCAATTCCACTAGCGCGCAACGCTTCGATAAATATATTGATGTGTTTTTTATCAGGACGACGCAAAGAATGATTATGTGCAACAGCGTTTACAGGAATAACATTGATATGACAATCCAAACCATGAAGTAATTTTTTCAGTTCTTCAACATTACGCTTTTGATCATTAACATTTTCAATCAAAGCATATTCAAAGCTAATACGCTTTCCAGTTACATCTTGATAATATTTGCATGCTTCCATTAACGATTCTAACGGATATGCTTTATTTACTGGCATTAATTCATCACGATCTTTATTATTAGATGCATGTAATGAAATGGCGAGTCCAATATCAGTGTTCAAATCTGCAAATTCAATAAGTTTTGGCACTACTCCGCAAGTAGAAATTGTTATTCTTCTAGGCGAAAGATTCATCCCATTGGGATGACAAAGAATATCAATGGATTTCATAACCTGATTAAAGTTATTAAAGGGTTCACCCATTCCCATAAATACTATATTGCGAATTTCCTGCCCTTTTTCATTCATTTTAAGAATTCTATTTGCAGTATATACTTCACTGAGAATTTCTGCAACTGACAGATTTCTCTCAAATCCTTGATGACCAGTTGCACAAAAAGCACATCCCATTGCACAGCCCACTTGACTAGATACACATAATGTGTTGCGTTGCTTACTATAATCGCCACGATACCGCATTAATACACATTCTATAAGAGCGCCATCTTCAAGCGCCATCAAATATTTTTCCGTCCCATCTTTTGAAACAAATCTTTGCTTTAATTCTGGGTTAAGAATCACATAACCGTCTTTTTCCAAGGCTGAAAGCAATTTTTTGCCAACATTATGAGCCTGAGAAAATTCTTCAATCTGTTGATTGTGAAGCCAAGAAAAAAACTGCTTATTACGAAAGGCTGGTTCCCCAAGCGATTGTAAATAACTTTTTAATTCTTCAAAATTTAACGCACGAATATCCAAAGCAATGTTAATCCTTTCTAATAATTTTTGCGATAAAAAAACCGTCAGAATGATCCATGAACGGATAGATTGTTTCCATTCCAGATGCACATAGCTTGTTCAAGCAGTTAAACGATATCAGTTCAAAATTAGGATGCGTTTCCAGAAAATATGCAATCTGTAACTCGTTTTCTCTTTTATTCAAAGTGCAAGTGCTGTAAACCATTGTTCCACCGGATTTTAAATATTTTGCCGCCGATTCGAGTAATTTTTTTTGTGTAGCCTCTATCTCTACTAAAGCACTTTTGCGCACTTTCCATCGCAAGTCAGCACGGCGATTTAATACACCAAGGCCACTGCATGGAGCATCCAAAAGAATATAATCAAAATATTCAACGAAATTTTCTTCCAAATTTGTTGCATCTGCGGCAAAACATTCGATGTTTCCTATCCCTAGTCTTTTAATATTTTCTTCAATTAATTGGACACGATGAGGATGTAAATCACAAGCAAAAATCTTACCGCTGTTTTTCATTATAGCAGATAGCTGTGTTGTTTTTCCACCTGGGGCTGCACACATATCTAAAACACAACTATCTTTTTGTGGCTGGAGAATTGTTGCCGGTAGCATAGAGCTCAGATCTTGAACAATAATTTTTCCCTCGACAAACAGAAGCGATTGCTTAACAGGTTGTAATGAAGAGAGACATAATGCTTCTGGCAGATCCTGATGTTGCTTAAACTCAACCTTCATTTCTTTTAAAGTTGCAATCACCTCATCAATTGATGTTTTTAATGTATTAACCCTAATCCATGTTGGTGCTGGTTCATTAAAATATGCGCAAAGTTTTTCAGTATCTGAAAACCCATACTCTTTCACCCAAATATCAATCATCCATTGAGGAAAACTATACCATTTTGAAAGATATTGATTTTTTTGTTTCCGTTTGTTTGGCCAGACAATCAATTTATCATTTCTTAAGATATTCCGTAATATGCCATTAATAAACTTATCTGAGTGCAGCTTTAACATTTTTGCGAGTTCAACAGTCTCATTTACCGCTGCATGATTTGGAATTTTATCCATAAAAGTTAATTGATACACAGCCATTCGCAATAAAATAAGCGTTTTCTTATCAATGCGTTTCAAATCAGCATATGTACCAATAATTTGATCTAAATGAAGTTGCATTTTTGTGCATCCATATACCAAGTCTGTTGCCAGTCTTTTATCCTTTATATTTAGGTTTGAACGCAAAAGAGCCTTGTCCAACGCAAGGTTGGCATAGGCTCCATTCATCTGAATATCAATCAAAACATGATAGGCAAGCTGTCTAGCACTTTGGTCCATCATATACACCACCATTTCTAATCATTCAATCGTCACTTCTGTTAAAAACAAGAACGAGTTGCAATAACTGCAGCAAGGAAGAAACGAGCGCTGCCACATAAGTCAATGCTGCTGCCCCAAGAACTTTCTTTGCGCCATTCAGCTCACTATCATTTAATATTTGATCTGCGCCGAGTGTTGCAATAGCACGATTACTCGCATTAAATTCAACAGGTAACGTAACAAGTTGAAAAAAGACGATCGCGCAAAACAATAAGATTCCCAGCTGAATCAAAGACATGCTATTGATGATAATTCCCAACAAAACCAAAGGAATAGCAAAATTACTGCTAAAATTTGTCACGGGAATAACTGCATTTCGAATCGTCAAAGGAAAGTAATTTGTTGCATGCTGCACCGCATGTCCAACTTCATGAGCAGCAATCCCCAACGATGCAATGCTACTGCCATTATAAACCTCACTCGACAATCTTACTTGTTTGGCACGTGGATCATAGTGATCGCTTAAATGTCCACTAATCTGTGTGACAGTCACGTCATAAAGTCCATTATCATTCAACATTTTTCTTGCAAATTGCGCTCCAGTATAGCCACTTTGAGAATATACTTGTGCGAAACGTTTATATGTTGAACTAACCTTTCCTTGCGCATAAATCGTGAGAAGAATGCCTGGAATTAATACAATCATTGAAATATCAAAAATCATTTTTCCTCAACTCTCATTAGAAAATATATCCCCAACTTTTAAAGGATGTCCATTTAAGAAGGATTGAACTGGCATTTCCTTTTTGCCAGCAGGTTGAACCTCGCTCACAAAAAGAACACCTTCACCTGTAGCTATGCCAATTGAATTTTTTTCTATTGAAACAATAGTGCCTGGAATCAAGTTACCTTGTTTCATATTATCAAAAAAAGATACACTCTTAAAGGCTAATCTTTTATTGTTAATAAACGTGTAGATACTATCATCAGGCAACAATGAACGATTTAAATTTACAATGTCTTTTGCTGCCATTGAAAAATTAATACACCCATCTTTTTTACCAAACATTGGCGCATAGGTTGCATCTTGATGATTTTGAGGTATTGGACTTAACGAATCTATTTTATCCAATGTTTTAACTAATGTAGTCGCTCCCAGAACAGCCAATGCCTCAAAAAGATCTTTTTTATTCCAATTCATATCAATCTTGATGGTTGCTGTATTAAAAATAGGACCTTCATCCAAACCAGATTCCAATTTCATAATACTTATACCTGTCTCAGTATCACCATTGCGTAATGCCCACTGGATTGGTGCCGCACCACGATATTTTGGCAAAATTGAAGCATGAACATTGATAAAACCATATTTTGGAATAACCAAGAGATTGTCCGGAATAATTTTTCCATAAGCTGCCACAATAACAACATCTGGTTTTGCTTCTAGAAAAAGTTCTTCAACTTCATTTGTCTTTACACTTTCTGGCTGATAGAGCATTAAATTGTGTGATTTGGCAAATTCAGCAACTGGCGGTGCTTGAAGTTTTTTTCCTCGCCCCTTCGGACGATCTGGCTGAGTAAAAACCATCTTAATATCATGCCCAACATCCATTAATTTTTCAAGAATTGTAACCGCAAAATCAGGTGTCCCCATATAAATGATTTTCATCACTCAGACATCCTTTCGATTTCAGTGGCTTTATCGGTAAAAATAATTCCATTTAAATGATCTATTTCATGTTGAAAAGCGCGTGCCAAATATCCAGATGCATCAATTACTACCTCATCACCATTTTCATTAAGCGCTTTTACTTTAATATGTTCGCTTCTCTTTACATTGCCTACAATATTCGGCACACTTAAACAACCTTCTGGGCCATCTTGAATACCACTGGACGAAATAATTTCAGGATTTACCAATTTAAACAATCCGTCGCCAATATCAACAACAATCACACGCTTACTGATTCCAACTTGAGGCGCTGCTAATCCAACCCCCTTTGCATAATACATGGTTTCAGCCATATTGTTTAGTAATTTTTTAATATTTTCATTCACCTCTTTAACAGGATGTGAAATACGACGCAGTACAGGATCTCCTGCAATAACAACTTTATATCTAGCCATAAAGATTCTCCTTTCAGATTAAAAAATATTTTCAGGGTCGATATCAATTAATACCCTCGTTGAGTTTTTTATTTTTAAAAATCGCAAATCGCCACGAAATTTCTTCATAAATGAGGATATATTTTCCTCTGCATCTACCTTGATTATCAAATGCATGCGATAACGGTTGTTCTTTTTACTTATCGGCGCAAAAGAAGGACCAATAATTCTCTTTTTGATCGGCAAGCGCTCGATATAATTATAAATGGAACTCATTGATTTCTCAACATCATTAATATCATAATCCATCACAATAATACGGCAAAGACGAACAAACGGAGGATAAAGCCATTGTTTACGAAATGCTATCTCGTCTAAAAAGAATTGATGCACGTTCTGATTTTTTGCATCTTTCATCGCGTAATGATCTTTTTGATAAGTTTGTATAAAGACTACACTTGATTTCTTATCTCGTCCTGCTCTTCCTGCAACTTGAACCATTAACTGAAAACAACGCTCAGCGCTACGAAAATCGGGGAGATTTAATGTCAGATCTGCATGGATAACCCCAATGCAGGTTGTATTCATAAAATCTAATCCCTTTGCCAGTAGTTGAGTTCCAACCAATATATCAATATTATGCGACGCGTACTTTTTTAAAATCTGTTCTCTTGTCGTTGAATTTATCATTGATTGCGCATCAAGACGATCGATTTTTGCATTAGGAAATAATTCAGCACATTCGTTTTCGACAGTCTCTGTTCCAGTTCCATGTTTTTCAATAAAAGCGCTTCCGCAGGATGGACATTGTTTAACCATAGGTAAATGGAATTCACAATAATTACACTTTAATTCATTGCTTGATTGATAATACGTCAAGGGAATATCACATTTGGGACAACGAATCACTTCGCCACACTCATGACAAACAATAGATGATGAATATCCCTTTCGATTGATCAAAAGAATGACTTGCTCATTTTTAGTCAAAGCATTTTGTATGGCAAATCTTAACTCGTCACTTAATATAGAATAATTTCCTTTTTTTCGTTCTTCAATCATATCAACCAACTTAATGTCTGGTAGTGCAATTTGATTGACACGTTCCGGTAAATTAAAAATAGAACATTGTTTTTTCACAACTTCATATAAACTTTCAATTGACGGTGTCGCACTTCCTAAAATCAACAGAGCATTATCTCTTTTGGCAAGATATTCGGCTATTTTTACTGCATGATACCGTGGATCTGGTTCACTTTGCTTGTAACTGCTTTCATGTTCTTCATCAATAATTATCACACCTAATCGATCAAACGGAAGAAATAACGCACTTCTAGGACCAAGAATAACATCAATTTCATGTGCAGCAACTTTTTTCCAAATTGTATATCGTTCACGTTCTGTCAGTTGGCTATGTAGTAACGCAATACGATCTCCAAATCGTTTGTTAAGTCGAATAAATAAATGCTGTGATAACGCAATTTCTGGCACAAGAAAAAGAGCTTGAGCGTTTTTTTCTATGATGACATCAATAATCTTTTCGTAAATAAGCGTTTTTCCCGATCCTGTCACCCCATTGATTAAGCTCTTATGGTAAATACCCTCTTTTACTTGATCTTGAAGTGCCTGAAAAATTTTCTCCTGTAACGCTGTCATTTGTTTTTCCGGAAAACTCAATTTATCATCTTTATCTAAAAGAGCATGATCAGATTCAATAATAATTTTTTTCGTTAATAAAGCTTGAATAGCTGATTTACATTGACCAAAATTTTCTTTAATCGCTTGATTCTTCACACCATTATTACGAAGAATAAATTGAAAAATTTCTTTCTGTTTTGGTGCACGTTTCAAATTATTGATGCACTGTTCGATAAATGTTTTAGAATAATTGGTTAAATAATAATATCTATTTTGTTCGTTGTATGGTTCATGAGCACAGATACGCCACTTTCCTTCCTTACAAGCCTTAGCAGCTAAATGAATATTTTTTGAATTAAGTAATTGTTTCTCTTCGGACGCACAACTCTCAAAAGCAATAAACGTATGATGCATAATATATTTTGGGATAACTTGTTTTAATGTATATATCATTGCACATGCATAGTAACCCGAAACAAAATGACATAATCCCATCATTTTATCATCAACAACAGGCGAAAGCATGTGCATCATTAAAACATCTTTTATTTTTTCTGTATTTTGAAGATTTTTTAAGGATTCTTCGTTGATAACGATTCCTTTTTTTACTCCATTTCCCTTTCCGAATGGTATATATACAATACATCCTATTTTTACCATTTCCTGAAGAAAAGAAGGAACATGATATGTGAACCCCTCTTCATGAACAAACGGAACACCATCCACAATCACTCGACAATATTCCATTCCATCACCTCACGCCAAATAGATGAAAAGCAGATATCCGTAGATATCTGCTTTATTTATTATTACTTCACACCGCAAGCCTTTTTTAATGCGTCAACCTTATCTAAGCGTTCCCATGGCAAATCAATATCTGTTCGTCCAAAATGACCATATGCTGCACATTGTCGATACATTGGTTTTTGCATATCTAAATCACGAATGATTGCTGCTGGCCGAAGATCAAACACTTCATTGATCACATTTGCCAATCGTTCTTCGTCAATAAGCCCTGTGCCAAAGGTTTCCACAAAGATAGACATCGGACGAGCAACACCTATTGTATACGCCAATTGAACTTCACAACGCTTTGCCAAGCCAGCCGCAACAATATTCTTAGCAACATATCGTGCCGCGTATGCACCTGAACGGTCAACTTTTGTGCCATCTTTTCCTGATAAGGCACCACCGCCATGACGAGCCATTCCACCATATGTATCAACAATAATTTTTCGGCCAGTAAGGCCCGTATCACCTTGTGGGCCACCAATAACAAATCTACCTGTTGGGTTAATATAATAACGCGTATTTTCGTCCAACATTTCTGAAGGAAGAACCGGCTTAATAACTTTTTCCATAACAGCCTTGCGCACATCTTCAATAGAAGCTTCAGAAGTATGCTGAGTAGAAATTGTTACCGCATCGATCCGTGTTGGAATGCCATCATCATATTCCACAGTCAGCTGACTTTTTCCGTCTGGCAGCAGAAATGGAACATCTCCATTTTTACGAACCTCAGCCAATCGGCGAGTAAGTGCATGAGAATAATAAACAGGAAGAGGCATATACGATTCTGTTTCATCACTTGCATAACCAAACATCATTCCTTGGTCACCAGCACCAATGGCTTCCAAATCAGAATCATCCATTTCGCCCATTTTTGCTTCAAGCGCTTTATCTACACCCATTGCAATGTCTGCAGATTGTTCACTAATTGAAGTGAGAACTGCACACGTCTTATAATCAAACCCATGGTTCATATCATGATAACCAATATCTTTAATAACTCCACGAGCAATTTTTGGCATGTCAACATAGCATTTTGTGGAAATTTCACCCGCAATTAACACCATGCCTGTTGTGACAAATGTTTCACAAGCAACGCGTGCATTTGGATCTTTTTCCAAAATAGCATCTAAAATAGCATCTGAAATTTGGTCTGCAATCTTATCTGGATGCCCTTCCGTTACAGACTCTGATGTAAAAAATTGTTTCAATTATCTTTCCTCCTTCTTTTGACGAATAACTTCAATCTCATCGAGAATTTTATCAGCAAGTTGCGTTTTTAATTGTTTTGAAATTACTTCTTGATGACCATCCTTAAACAAGATCGTCGCCGCATTATAATCTGATTGAAAAGCAGTGTCTTTACCAGCGATATTATTCGCAACAATAAAGTCTAATTTTTTTTCAATAAGTTTCTTCTCTGCGTTTTGAAGAAGCTGATGACTTTCTGCCGCAAAACCTACTACAATTTTTCCTTCAAGCAAAAAATTGAGAGATTTTAATATATCTGGGTTTTTTCGAAAAGTAATCGATAATTCATTACCCACTTTTTTAATCTTCTCATGATGATACTCTTCCGGAGTAAAATCTGCTGGAGCTGCTGCCATGACCAGGCCATCGGCACTTGGCAACAAATTTTCAATAGCAGATAGCATTTCTTCTGTTGTAGAAACATCAATGCGCGAAACGCCAAATGGTGTTTCGCGTTGTACCACTCCCGCAATCAGCGTAACTTGCGCCCCACGAAGAGCCGCTTCTCTAGCGATTGAAAAGCCCATTTTGCCACTACTATGATTAGTAATAAATCTAACCGGATCAATTGGGCCAATAGTTGGGCCTGCTGTAACAATCAGATGAAAGTCAGACAGAGTTTGAGATGTTAAAGATTTTTCGATACAAAACTGCAATGTGTTGATATCTGCCAATTTCCCATCACCAATATCTCCACATGCCAATTTTCCGTATGTTGGAGATACTATTTCATACCCATTGTTCTTTAACAAAGCGATATTATTCTGAGTAACTTCCTGATGATACATAATAGTGTTCATCGCCGGTGCAACCAAAACAGGACCATCAAACGCTAAAATGAATGTACTCAGGAAATCATCAGCGAAACCATGAGCAAGTTTGGCGATTACATTTGCATCTGCTGGAGCAATCATACAAATATCTGCCCATTTTGCAAGATTAATATGCTCAAGAGCAACACAATCCCCGTTAAACATGTCAGTAATGACTGCTTCATGGGAAATCGCTTCAAATGTCAACGGTTGCACAAATTTTGTAGCATTCTTGGTCATTACGACACGAACGCAATGACCCTGTTTATGCAATAGATTAACTAAATCCACCGTCTTATAAGCTGCAATACTTCCCGTAACCCCAATTACAATATTCATAGCAGATCAATCATTGAAACGATAGGTGACATTTCCTTCACCAATTTCACAAAGTGCAATAGAAACAGCCTTATTTGTCGGAGCATCCGTAAAACGTTCCGCACCATCAACCAGTTCACGTGCACGCTTAGCAGCCACAACCGCTAGAGTATATTTATTATCCGTTTTTTCTAAAAGTTCATCAATGCTAGGTTGAATCATCTTACTCACTTTCCTTTTCTAAAATAAATGTGGTTGGGATTGACGTATTTCTTGAAACCTTACACCGTTCAGCTTCAAGAATGGCTTTTAAATTATCCACCGCTGTTTGAATGTCTGCATTAATTATAACATAATCATACGCAGCTAGTGTATTTATTTCTCCAACAGCACACGACAACCGCTTTTCAATTTGTTCTTCTGTTTCCGTACCTCTACCTCGAATACGCCGCTCTAGTTCTTTATATGAAGGAGGCATGATAAACACTAGAACAGCATCGGGATTTCTAAGTTTCACACTTTTTGCACCTTGAGGATCAATTTCCAACATAACATCTTGTCCGGAGGCTAACAAGTCTTCAACGTATTTTCTTGGTGTACCATAATAATTGTCATAAACTCTAGCCCACTCGATAAACCCGTCTTCTTGTATTTTTTGTTTAAAAGCTTCTTGCGTCATAAAAAAATAATTTACGCCTTCTTGCTCACCTTTACGAGGTGCACGAGTTGTTGCAGATACCGAAAGAGCCACAGGAATCTGCTGTCTTAGATGAGCGCACAATGTACCTTTTCCTGCACCTGATGGCCCACTCATTACCAACAGAATGCCTTTCTTATCATGGGTTAGCATGACATTTCATCTCCTTTACACAGCATCATTTAATCGACCAGCCAGCGTATCTGTTTGAATCGCAGACAAAAAAATGTAGTCATCGCTTGTAATAACAACTGAACGTGTTTTTCGCCCTGACGAAACATCAACAAAATGATGGCTTTCTTTAGCAAACTGAATGAGTTTTTTGATCGAAGCGCTCTCAGGGGAAACAATTGCAACAATTTTATTTACAGCAACCATATTATCAAAACCAATATTTAAGAATGTCATACTACACGCCCTACATTATATTTTGAGCCTGTTCACGAATTTGATCAATAAGAACTTTACTTTCAACAATTTTTTCGGAAACTTGAATGTCACTTATCTTTGAAGCAATTGTATTATATTCACGATTAATTTCCTGCATATAAAAGTCAATTTTTTTACCAACTATTTTCTCATCACTTGCAAGCAATTCTTCTAATTTTTCAAAATGCGAAGCCAAACGAACCAGTTCTTCATCTATCGTTGTCTTCACAGCATGCACTGCAACTTCAGAAAGTATTCTTGACTCATCAATGTCATCTAATTCGGATACAAACTCTCGTATTCTAGTCTCCAATCTAACCCTATAAAGATGATCTAATTCTGGAACACGCTCTGCAATTTTTGCACGTGTCGCTTTTAATCGAAAAAGTTTTTCTTGTAAGTTTTCCTGTAAACGCGCCCCTTCTTCTTCCCTAGAAACATAAAAATGGTCGAAAGCATCATTTAATGCATCAATAACATTTTCACCATCTTTTTCTACATCAAAAACATACTCATCTTTTTTTGTAATATGATCAAGTTGCAGAAAATACTTTAAATGTTTATAGTCTTCATTTATATGGCCAAATGCTTCTTGATAATCTTTCATATATTGTTTCAATTGCTGTGTATCTAGGCGAAAGGCTTCTTCTGAGCAATGATTATGCTTCAATGAAATATCTATCGTTACTTGGCCTCTTATGACTCGCTCAACTGCACATTTTCGTAATTTTTCTAGAAAGTTATGATCAAATACCGAGGCATTTAGACGCACATCACTATATTTCCCATTTACTGATTTTATGTCTATTTGCAAGATACCATCATTAAGCTCTTTTGTAACAGACGCATAACCAGTCATACTTAACATTTCATCACCCACTTTATGCGAATGTTACTTCATCAAGCTTATAATAAGAGCCTAATAGATTATTGTAATGTTTTACCAATGAAAGACGATTCTGTCTAACGGCAGTGTCTTCATCCATAACCAAAATCTTTTCAAAGAAATTTTCTACAGCATCATTCAGAGTTTCAAATTGTTTGATTACGCCCAGATAATCCTTGTTTTCTACCAACCCTGGTATAACTTCTTCACAAGTGGATAAAGCATTATAAAGGGTTCTTTCTTCATCTGAAGTAAATAAATTAGTATCAATTGCAACTTCAGTAACTGTTTCGGTAATGTTCGCCGCGCGACCATTATTGTCTAATGTCGCTTTAATCAAAGCTTTATCATTGCCATCAATATATGATGCCAAAGCTTTAGCTCGTAAGATTACATCATAAAAATCATCATAGCCTACTTTCATAACCGAATGAATAATATCATTAGCAATACCTGCATCCTTTAAGATTTTTAATAGGCGCTGTTCGAAGAATTTATGAATGGTTGCATTTGTATCAGGGTTATCAAATTGAAGTCCTGTTGTGCCATATGCTTCACATGCAATGGAAATTAGTCGCTGCAAAGATAATGACCAGCTTTGATTAATGATAATATTTGCCAAACCTAAAGCTTGACGTCGGAGTGCATAAGGATCCTGAGAACCTGTTGGGATAATCCCAGCATAATAGCACCCAACAATCGTATCGATTTTATCAGCAATGCTAACAATACTGCCCTCTGTTGTTTCTGGAAGTGCATCATTTGCAAAACGTGGCATATAATGTTCTCGAATTGCTTGTCCAATATTTTTTTTATCCGGATGCTCATGATCAAAATAGTATTCGCCCATAAGGCCCTGTAATTCAGGAAATTCTGAAACAACATTACTAACAAGGTCCATTTTTGTGCATCGAGCTGCCGTCACTGTATCTGCTATTAACTGCTCATCACTATGCAAAGCTTCTGCAATCGCACGAGAAATATATTGTAAACGTTGAGTCTTTTCATAAACTGTCCCCAGTTTTTCCTGAAAAACAATGCTCTTAAGTTTTTCTTCACCGGACTCGAGACCCTTTTTAAGATCTTCCTGATAAAAGAACTCAGCATCTGCTAAGCGCGCGCGCAGCACATTTTCATTTCCAGCACGAACAATGTCAATATATTCAGATGTCCCATTACGCACAGTAATAAATCCATTGGTGAGGGAGCCATCATTTTTTAATATTGGAAAGTACCGCTGATGTTCTTTCATTGGGGTAATCACCAGCTCATCTGGCAATTCCAAGTACTTTTTATCAAAGCTTCCGCGAAGCGCTGTTGGATATTCAACAAGATTAACAACTTCATTCAATAAGCTGTCATCTTCCTGATAATGTTCCTCGGTCCCAGCAAATATAGCTTCAATTTGATCAAGAATCATGTTTCTTCTTTTATTTTGATCAACAATCACATATTCTTGTTCCATTGTTTCAAAATAAGACAAAGCGTCTTTAATCTCTACAACTTCATGTCCAAGTGTGCGATGCCCTCTGGTTATACGTCCTGCTTGCAACATGCCGATATTAAAAGGAACTATTTCATTATCATAGATAGAAACAATCCATCGAATTGGGCGAATATATCGCAATTCAGAACTTCCCCACCGCATACTTTTTGGGAACTTTAAATTCAAAACAAGGTTTCCCATCACTTCTGATAAAATTTCTTTTGTATAACGGCCTTTTTCTTCACGTTTACAAAAAACATATGTGCCATTTGGCAATTCTTTAGTGTAAACGTCCTCTTCTTCAAAACCATTTGCGCGCAAAAAACCTTCAAGCGGTTTTGCCATTTTTCCGTCTTTATAAGCCGCCTTCAATGATGGACCTTTTACTTCCTCGGATAAATCCTTCTGAACATCGGCAATACCATTTACCATTAAAACTAAACGACGAGGTGTTGCATATGTTTCAACATGATCATATTCTAAACGTTCTTTATCAAACAGTGTCTGCGCATGTTTTTTTAAATCACTTATAGCTCCATTCATATATGCCGCAGGCAGTTCTTCAAGACCAATCTCTAACAAATAATCAGCCATAATATCCTCCTTTTACTTACAAAGCGGAAAACCGAGTTTACGACGTTCTTCCACAAACTTTTCAGCACACTTTTTGGCAAGATTACGCACGCGGGCAATATAGTGGGTTCGTTCTGTAACACTGATTGCACCACGCGCATCCAGTAAATTAAACACATGCGAACATTTTAGTGCATAATCATATGCTGGTTGCACTACACCACATTCCAAAACATGCTCAGCTTCTTTTTCATACATATCAAAGAGCTGCACCAACATTGTTGCGTCCGAGTACTCAAAGTTATACTTTGAATACTCTACTTCATTATGATGGAACACATCCCCATATTTTACGTCACCAATCCATTCAATATCATAAACATTCGTCTTATTTTGAATAAACATTGCCAGACGTTCCAATCCATATGTAATTTCTCCACATACTGGATCACAATCAATACCGCCACACTGTTGAAAATAAGTAAACTGCGTAACTTCCATCCCATCTAGCCAAACTTCCCAGCCAAGTCCCCAGGCACCAAGGGTTGGAGATTCCCAGTTATCTTCCACAAAACGTACATCGTGCTTTAATAAATCAATGCCCAGAATTTCAAGACTCTTTAAATACAATTCTTGAATATTATCTGGAGATGGCTTTAGAAGAACCTGATATTGGTAGTAATGCTGCAACCGATTTGGGTTATCACCATATCTTCCATCAGCCGGACGGCGACATGGTTCAACATACGCAACATGCCATGGCTCTGGCCCTAATGCTCTAAGAAACGTAGCAGGATTCATTGTACCCGCACCTTTTTCAATATCGTACGGTTGTAAAATAACACAGTTGTTATCGCTCCAATATTTGTTAAGCGACAAAATCATTTCTTGAAATTGCATAACATCCTCCTTAAAAATACAAAAACCCGTCCCTGTCATTTCTGACAGGGACGAGTATTACCCGCGGTTCCACCCTGATTGACACAGATCTATTCTATGTCCACTCAATCCATTGAACTCAGAAGTGCCTTATGGGCTACACACAAGACCAATCTCACACCAACACTGGCTCGCTATACATGTAATGCAGCTTTTTTTCTTCATCACCGTTCATATATGAGTTTATTATACGTGATTCCTCTCTATTGTCAAGAATAGAAGTGAATTGTTGCTTCATCCAACATTATCTTACTTTTTACTTTTACATCCAAATGTTTTTTGTAAGACACATTTAAAATCGAACGTAATACTTCACGTGCTTGTTTTGATAAACAAAACGAGAATTCTTTCCTTGTTGTCATCAAACAGACATTTAAAAAAGAACATATTTCATCAAGCATTGCTTGCTGAAGCATTGAGAAATGAGATGTGTTCCAAAATGATTGGCATAAGTAATAGAAATCTTCTATATTTTCGCTGGCATATCCCAAACAATTAAGGAATCGCCATTCAAAGAACAATCTTTCTTCAATTAAATTTGTATCATCCATTGTTCCAAGTGTATGCGACAGAAGATCATACAGGTCTTTTTGTGGTGCAGATTCTTCTATCGTTTCATCAACCAACTCACATAAATAAACACTGGTAAGTAAAACTTCAAAAGATTGAAAGCGTTGCGAATTTCCACAGATTTGTGTTGCTGAAAGAAGCGTTAAACCTGATTTTCCTGAATAAAAATTAACTGTAACAACACTTCCAACATTCAATAAAGAAGATAGCTTACTTGCCGGTTTTTCAATACCTTTTGCAATTGCATGAACTTTTCCTAAATGACATCCCAGAAAAATGATTCGTGCATCGGATTCATTAAATGGAATTCTCTTTAAAATAATACATTCATCATTAACATATGGATCACTCATCTGGCTCCACTGTTTTTTTCAATGCTTCCAATTCATTGAAAAAGCTTTCTATATCAGAAAAATCTTTATAAACAGATGCAAATCGAATATATGCTACCTGGTCGATCTTGAGCAAATGCTGGAGAATCGTTTCACCAATGTCAGCGGTTGAGACTTCCGAATACTGGTTTTTAAGTTGTTTTTCGATATTATCCACCATTGCTTCAAGCTGATCAATAGTCACAGGACGTTTCTCGCATGCTTTAGCCATGCCTTTTAAAATTTTAGACTTATCAAAGAGTTCAGTTCTACCTGATTTCTTTCGTACAATTAATGGCATGTCCTCGATTTTTTCATAAGTGGTAAAACGCTTCCCACATTTTATACACTCTCTGCGACGCTTAACAGTATTGACATGATCATTGGTCCGTGTATCCAACACTCTGCTAGCCCCACCACACACTGGACATAACATGAAAATCACCCTTATCATAATCATTCTCAAACAAATTAGTTCATCTTTTCAAGTATAACACGAGAGCCATCTTCCCGTCAAAAATCACTTAAAAAGCAGAAAATTGTTGCGAATAAATTGTTTAAAAAGAGCATCCATTTTCTGGATGCTCTTAAACAACGATTATAAATTAATAATTCTAATTATATCATGTTTTGGTCGAAAACCAATGGCACGCTCAACTTCTTCTCCATCTTTAAACAACATAACTGTTGGAATACTCATTACACCATATCGCTTTGAGATGCGTTGCGCTTGATCTACGTTCAATTTGCAGATTTTAACCTTACCAACGTTTTCATTGGCTACTTCATCTATAATCGGCCCAAGCATTTTGCAAGGACCACACCATTCAGCCCAGAAGTCTACAAGTACAGGTTCTTTTGACTCCAGTACAACTTCCTGAAAATTACTTTCATCGACTGCAATCACATGTTCACTTGCCATTGTTCATCCTCCTAAAAAACGAAAACGCTCTCTTATGTTCATTCTAACATATATTTTAAAAATGGACCAGACATAATCAACAATCACATCGTAAAATCTACATGCTTAACAGTTCGAAAATTACATAGCGAGATAACTCCAATCCTGCAATGGCAGGGCAAAAACAAATTGTTCCAGGTTTTTCATTGATTGGAGGTCGGGAATACGGCGGTTCTTCTGAATAAAGAACTTTTACACCCGAGGTTACGCCCGCTTCACGCAATTTCTTTCTTACTGCTCTCGCCAACGGGCAAACGCTCGTTTTGCTAATATCAACAACCTTAAACGGATGTGTACCAATCTTATTTCCTGTCCCCATTGAAGAAACAATTCTTTTTTTATTAGCACGATGCCATAGAATAAGCTCTACCTTAGCACGCACGTCATCAATACAATCAATCGTATAGTCACTTTCTTTCAGATATGAAGGGATATAATCTTGAGCAATTTTTTCTTGGTATGAATGAATGATGAGTTCTGGATTTATAGCCAAAAGACGATTTGCCATTGCTTCTACCTTAATTTGTCCAACGGTATTCTGTAAAGCATGAACTTGACGATTAAGATTACTTGGTTCTATTCGATCAAAATCAACTATGGTCAACTCGCCAATACCCGTGCGTACTAAAGCCTCACAAGCCCAAGAGCCAACTCCTCCAACACCTAATACCGCCACATGTGATGCGCGTAATTTTACAACTGCTTCTTCGCCAAGTAGGCGAACAGTTCTATCATAAAATTTTTCCATCTTCTCACCTACAAATTTATCTGCAAGAAATTGTTTTACATCCTCACTTTGTCTGGTATACTATATCAAAGAATTACTACTTATTCAACTCAAGGAGGATATAATAATGTTAATTACTAAAGACATGCCTATTTCTGATACTGTTAGAAAATACCCAGGTACTGCACCTGTCTTCATGCAATATGGTATGGGGTGCCTTGGCTGCGCAGCTGCTCATTTTGAAAATATTGAACAAGGTGCCGTTGTACATGGCATCGATGTCGATGCATTAATGGCTGCCCTCAATAAGGTAGCTGAAGAACAGGAAAAATAATTTTCAATTAAATCATCTATTAAATTAGAGCCACCTGTTCCACAGGTGGGTTTGTGTGCCTTATTAGTACCTTCTACTTGTGGTTGCATTTTTAAGAATGCTTTGAACAGATCTGTCAACCCCACTTTTTCACCGACGAGACTCTTTAATGGAGATCGTCGGTGTTTTCTTTTACTCTCACATTTCCACCTTTTTCTCTATTTTCTTATCTAGTATCAAAATCAGCTAATCATTATTGAGGAAAAAAGCAACAACCAGAATAAATGATCTACCGTAAATAAACGACAAGCCTTGAACAGTCAAATCACGTAATTTTCATTATGTTCAATTTGAAGAACAGCTTGAAACAGTATTAATAAAAAAACTGATGCCTAAGCATCAGTTTCAGACTGTAGATAAACCCTATTTTGGCATTTTTGCCAAAATAGGGTTTTCTC
>OGDF01001537.1_pt1 | contig 33771 bp, 28 predicted proteins | sample 1570141 | NCBI WGS metagenome assembly OGDF01 (sample SAMEA4370581, study PRJEB24528) | human gut metagenome | reverse complement strand
ACTGCGCCGACGTACACCATTGCTAATGCTGATTACGATAATGTCGGTGATGCCCTGAATGCTATCGATACCACTCTTGACGACGCTCTGCTCTGGGATGCGGACGCCGGTGAAAATGGTGCATTTAGCGCCGCTCACGGAAAAGATAAAACTGCCAGTGTAATCACTAACGTCGCTAACGGTGCAATCTCTGCTGCCAGCAGCGACGCGATTAACGGCTCACAACTCTATACCACCAATAAGTACATCGCTGATGCGCTGGGTGGTGACGCAGAAGTCAACGCTGACGGCACCATCACCGCACCGACTTACACCATTGCGAACGCCGAGTACAACAACGTCGGTGACGCCCTGGATGCGCTTGATGATAACGCCTTGCTGTGGGATGAGACTGCCAATGGCGGTGCTGGAGCCTACAATGCCAGCCATGACGGTAAAGCCAGCATCATCACTAATGTCGCTAATGGCAGTATTAGTGAGGACAGTACCGATGCAGTGAACGGTTCTCAGTTGAATGCGACGAATATGATGATTGAGCAGAACACCCAAATTATCAATCAGCTCGCTGGTAACACCGACGCAACCTATATCCAAGAAAACGGTGCGGGTATTAACTATGTGCGTACTAACGACGACGGCTTAGCGTTCAACGACGCCAGCGCACAGGGTGTTGGCGCTACAGCTATAGGTTATAACTCTGTCGCCAAAGGCGATAGCAGCGTAGCTATTGGTCAGGGCAGCTACAGCGACGTTGATACGGGTATCGCCCTGGGTAGCAGCTCTGTTTCCAGCCGAGTGATTGCAAAAGGCTCCCGTGACACCAGCATAACGGAAAATGGCGTTGTTATTGGTTACGACACCACGGATGGCGAACTGCTCGGTGCATTGTCTATCGGTGATGACGGTAAATATCGTCAAATCATCAACGTAGCCGATGGTTCCGAAGCCCATGACGCCGTTACGGTTCGTCAATTGCAGAATGCGATTGGTGCGGTCGCAACCACGCCGACTAAATACTTCCACGCTAATTCAACGGAAGAAGATTCACTGGCAGTGGGAACTGACTCGCTGGCAATGGGTGCGAAAACCATCGTGAATGGCGATAAAGGTATTGGTATCGGTTATGGTGCCTACGTGGACGCGAATGCACTTAACGGCATTGCCATTGGTAGCAATGCGCAAGTCATTCATGTCAACAGTATTGCGATAGGTAATGGTTCTACGACCACTCGTGGCGCTCAAACCAATTATACCGCCTACAACATGGACGCACCGCAGAACTCTGTCGGTGAATTCTCAGTCGGTAGTGCGGATGGTCAACGTCAGATCACTAACGTCGCAGCAGGTTCGGCTGATACCGATGCGTCAACGTGGGTCAGTTGAAAGTAACGGATGCGCAGGTTTCCCAGAATACCCAGAGCATTACTAACCTGGATAATCGGGTAACGAATCTTGATTCACGCGTCACCAATATCGAAAACGGTATTGGCGATATCGTCACCACCGGTAGCACCAAGTACTTCAAGACCAATACCGATGGTGTAGATGCCAGCGCGCAGGGTAAAGATAGCGTCGCGATTGGTTCTGGCTCCATTGCTGCCGCGGATAACAGCGTCGCACTGGGTACAGGGTCTGTGGCAACCGAAGAAAATACGATCTCTGTAGGCTCATCTACTAATCAACGTCGTATCACCAACGTAGCCGCAGGTAAAAACGACACCGATGCTGTTAACGTGGCACAGTTGAAGTCTTCCGAAGCTGGCGGTGTGCGTTACGACACCAAAGCTGATGGTTCTATCGACTATAGCAATATCACCCTCGGTGGCGGCAACGGCGGTACGACTCGTATCAGCAACGTCTCCGCTGGCGTCAACAACAACGACGCGGTGAATTACGCGCAGTTGAAGCAAAGCGTGCAGGAAACGAAGCAATACACCGATCAGCGAATGGTTGAGATGGATAACAAACTGTCTAAAACTGAAAGCAAGTTGAGCGGTGGTATCGCTTCTGCAATGGCAATGACCGGTCTGCCGCAGGCTTATACACCGGGTGCCAGCATGGCTTCTATTGGTGGCGGTACTTACAACGGTGAATCGGCAGTTGCTTTAGGTGTATCGATGGTGAGCGCCAATGGTCGTTGGGTCTACAAATTACAAGGTAGTACCAATAGCCAGGGTGAATACTCCGCCGCACTCGGTGCCGGTATTCAGTGGTAATGATCCATTAAGTTAGTGTGACTAAGGGCAAACGCCAAATTGCCTGATGCGTTACGCGCATCAGGCAAGATAAGGCGCTCCGGGTCAACAATCTAAGGGCAATTCTCTGATGAGGATTGCCCTTTTTCTTTACCAGACATCTCCCCCCACAAGAATTGGCCCTACCAATTCTTCGCTTATCTGACCTCTGGTTCACAATTCCCCAATTAAAACTCACATCAATATTGCCAATACATAACATTTAGTTAACCATTCATTGTCATTATCCCTACACAACACAATTGGCAGTGCCACTTTTACACAACGTGTGACAAGGAGATGAGCAACAGACTCATTACACGATGTGCGTGGACTCCAGGAGACCTGCAATGAATCTCTGGCAACAAAACTACGATCCCGCCGGGAATATCTGGCTTTCCAGTCTGATAGCATCGCTTCCCATCCTGTTTTTCTTCTTTGCGCTGATTAAGCTCAAACTGAAAGGATACGTCGCCGCCTCATGGACGGTAGCAATCGCCCTTGCCGTGGCTTTGCTGTTCTATAAAATGCCGGTCGCTAACGCGCTGGCCTCGGTGGTTTATGGCTTCTTCTATGGTTTGTGGCCCATCGCGTGGATCATTATTGCAGCAGTGTTCGTCTATAAGATCTCGGTGAAAACCGGGCAGTTTGACATCATTCGCTCGTCTATTCTTTCGATAACCCCTGACCAGCGTCTGCAAATGCTGATCGTCGGTTTCTGTTTCGGCGCTTTCCTTGAAGGAGCCGCAGGCTTTGGCGCACCGGTAGCAATTACCGCCGCATTGCTGGTCGGCCTAGGTTTTAAACCGCTGTACGCCGCCGGACTGTGCCTGATTGTTAACACCGCGCCAGTGGCATTTGGCGCGATGGGCATTCCAATCCTGGTTGCCGGACAAGTAACAGGCATCGACAGCTTTGAGATTGGCCAGATGGTGGGGCGGCAGCTACCGTTTATGACCATTATCGTGCTGTTCTGGATCATGGCGATTATGGACGGCTGGCGCGGTATCAAGGAGACGTGGCCTGCGGTCGTGGTTGCGGGCGGCTCGTTTGCCATCGCTCAGTACCTTAGCTCTAACTTCATTGGGCCGGAGCTGCCGGACATTATCTCTTCGCTGGTATCACTGCTCTGCCTGACGCTGTTCCTCAAACGCTGGCAGCCAGTGCGCGTATTCCGTTTTGGTGATTTGGGGGCGTCACAGGTTGATATGACGCTGGCCCACACCGGTTACACTGCGGGTCAGGTGTTACGTGCCTGGACACCGTTCCTGTTCCTGACAGCTACCGTAACACTGTGGAGTATCCCGCCGTTTAAAGCCCTGTTCGCATCGGGTGGTGCGCTGTATGAGTGGGTGATCAACATTCCGGTGCCGTACCTCGATAAACTGGTTGCCCGTATGCCACCAGTGGTCAGCGAGGCTACAGCCTATGCCGCCGTGTTTAAGTTTGACTGGTTCTCTGCCACCGGCACCGCCATTCTGTTTGCTGCACTGCTCTCGATTGTCTGGCTGAAGATGAAACCGTCTGACGCTATCAGCACCTTCGGCAGCACGCTGAAAGAACTGGCTCTACCCATCTACTCCATCGGCATGGTGCTGGCGTTCGCCTTTATCTCGAACTATTCCGGACTGTCATCAACACTGGCACTGGCACTGGCGCACACCGGTCATGCATTCACCTTCTTCTCGCCGTTCCTCGGCTGGCTGGGGGTATTCCTGACCGGGTCGGATACCTCATCTAACGCCCTGTTCGCCGCGCTGCAAGCCACCGCAGCACAACAAATTGGCGTCTCTGATCTGTTGCTGGTTGCCGCCAATACCACCGGTGGCGTCACCGGTAAGATGATCTCCCCGCAATCTATCGCTATCGCCTGTGCGGCGGTAGGCCTGGTGGGCAAAGAGTCTGATTTGTTCCGCTTTACTGTCAAACACAGCCTGATCTTCACCTGTATGGTGGGCGTGATCACCACGCTTCAGGCTTATGTCTTAACGTGGATGATTCCTTAATGATTGTTTTACCCAGACGCCTGTCAGACGAGGTTGCCGATCGTGTGCGGGCGCTGATTGATGAAAAAAACCTGGAAGCGGGCATGAAGTTGCCCGCTGAGCGCCAACTGGCGATGCAACTCGGCGTATCACGTAATTCACTACGCGAGGCGCTGGCAAAACTGGTGAGCGAAGGCGTGCTGCTCAGTCGACGCGGCGGCGGGACGTTTATTCGCTGGCGTCATGACACATGGTCGGAGCAAAACATCGTCCAGCCGCTAAAAACGCTGATGGCCGATGATCCGGATTACAGTTTCGATATTCTGGAAGCCCGCTACGCCATTGAAGCCAGCACCGCATGGCATGCGGCAATGCGCGCCACACCTGGCGACAAAGAAAAGATTCAGCTTTGCTTTGAAGCAACGCTAAGTGAAGACCCGGATATCGCCTCACAAGCGGACGTTCGTTTTCATCTGGCGATTGCCGAAGCCTCACATAACATCGTGCTGCTGCAAACCATGCGCGGTTTCTTCGATGTCCTGCAATCCTCAGTGAAGCATAGCCGTCAGCGGATGTATCTGGTGCCACCGGTTTTTTCACAACTGACCGAACAACATCAGGCTGTCATTGACGCCATTTTTGCTGGTGATGCCGACGGGGCGCGTAAAGCAATGATGGCGCACCTTAGTTTTGTTCACACCACCATGAAACGATTCGATGAAGATCAGGCTCGCCACGCACGGATTACCCGCCTGCCCGGTGAGCATAATGAGCATTCGAGGGAGAAAAACGCATGATTATTTCCGCAGCCAGCGATTATCGCGCCGCAGCGCAACGCATTCTGCCGCCGTTCCTGTTCCACTATATGGATGGTGGTGCATATTCTGAATACACGCTGCGCCGCAACGTGGAAGATTTGTCAGAAGTGGCACTGCGCCAGCGTATTCTGAAAAACATGTCCGACTTAAGCCTGGAAACGACGCTGTTTAATGAGAAATTGTCGATGCCGGTAGCACTGGCACCGGTGGGTTTGTGTGGCATGTATGCGCGTCGTGGCGAAGTTCAGGCAGCCAAAGCGGCGGACGCGCATGGCATTCCGTTTACTCTCTCGACGGTTTCCGTTTGCCCGATTGAAGAAGTCGCGCCAGCCATCAAGCGCCCAATGTGGTTCCAGCTTTATGTACTGCGCGATCGCGGCTTTATGCGTAACGCGCTGGAGCGAGCAAAAGCAGCGGGTTGTTCGACGCTGGTTTTCACCGTGGATATGCCGACACCGGGCGCACGCTACCGTGATGCGCATTCAGGTATGAGCGGCCCAAATGCGGCAATGCGCCGCTACTTGCAGGCGGTGACGCATCCGCAATGGGCGTGGGATGTGGGCCTGAACGGTCGTCCACATGATTTAGGTAATATCTCAGCTTATCTCGGCAAACCGACCGGACTGGAAGATTACATCGGCTGGCTGGGGAATAACTTCGATCCGTCCATCTCATGGAAAGACCTTGAGTGGATCCGCGATTTCTGGGATGGCCCGATGGTGATCAAAGGGATCCTCGATCCGGAAGATGCGCGCGATGCAGTACGTTTTGGTGCTGATGGAATTGTGGTTTCTAACCACGGTGGCCGCCAGCTGGACGGTGTACTCTCTTCCGCTCGTGCGTTGCCCGCTATTGCAGATGCGGTGAAAGGTGATATCGCCATTCTGGCGGATAGCGGAATTCGTAACGGGCTTGATGTCGTGCGTATGATTGCGCTCGGTGCCGACACCGTACTGCTGGGTCGTGCTTTCCTGTATGCGCTGGCAACAGCGGGCCAGGCGGGTGTAGCTAACCTGCTAAATCTGATCGAAAAAGAGATGAAAGTGGCGATGACGCTGACTGGCGCGAAATCGATCAGTGAAATTACGCAAGATTCGCTGGTGCAGGGGCTGGATAAAGAGTTGCCTACGGCACTGGCTCCGATGGCGAAAGGGAATGCGGCATAGTCGTTTGCGCCCCCTCACCCTAACCCTCTCCCTCAGGGAGAGGGGACCGTTCGGCGCTGTATGTACTCCCTCACTCTGAAACGACACCGCACTCTTTTTTTCTCCCTCGCCCCTCCGGGGAGGACCGGGGTGAGGGGAAAAGGCCGCACTGCTCACCAATTTTCTGCTATCCTGCCCCCGCACTAAGGGGGCAGTATGCTAAACATCGTACTTTACGAACCAGAAATTCCGCCAAATACTGGCAATATCATCCGTCTTTGCGCTAATACCGGCTTTCGTCTGCATATCATCGAACCGATGGGATTTGCCTGGGACGATAAGCGCCTGCGCCGCGCGGGGCTGGACTATCACGAGTTTACCGCCGTTACGCGTCATCATGACTTTCGCGCATTCCTCGAAGCAGAAAATCCCCAGCGCCTGTTTGCCCTCACCACGAAAGGTACGCCTGCTCACAGCGCCGTAAACTATCAGGATGGCGATTATCTGATGTTCGGCCCGGAAACACGCGGCCTGCCAGCGAGCATTCTTGATGCCCTGCCCGCTGAACAAAAAATTCGCATTCCGATGGTGCCGGACAGCCGCAGCATGAACCTGTCCAATGCGGTGTCAGTTGTGGTGTATGAAGCCTGGAGGCAGCTGGGATATCCGGGAGCGTTGTTGAGAGATTAGTTACTGTATGCCGGATAGATGATTACATCGCATCCGGCACGATCACAGGACATCAGATCCCATCCCCATACTCAAATGTATGGTTAATACCGTTGAAATGCTGGTCCATATCCATTGATGGCTTATCGCTGTCTGGTTTACCGACAATACGAGCCGGAACGCCAGCGGCGGTTGTATGCGGCGGCACCGGTTGCAGCACCACGGAACCTGCGCCAATCTTCGCGCCGCGACCAACTTCAATATTGCCGAGGATTTTCGCGCCCGCGCCAATCATCACACCTTCACGAATTTTCGGGTGACGGTCACCACCAGATTTACCCGTACCGCCAAGCGTCACAGATTGCAGAATCGATACGTCGTTTTCAATTACCGCCGTTTCACCCACAACGATGCCCGTGGCGTGGTCGAGCATAATGCCACGGCCAATTTTTGCTGCCGGGTGAATATCGACCTGGAACGTCACAGAAACCTGGTTTTGCAGAAAGATTGCCAATGCGCGACGCCCCTGATTCCACAACCAGTGACCGATGCGATAGGCCTGCAAGGCATGAAAACCCTTCAGGTATAACAACGGGGTTGAGTATTTATCGACTGCCGGGTCGCGGGTACGCACCGCCTGAATATCACAGGCCGCAGAGGCGATCATTTCCGGGTCAGCGGCGTAGGCTTCTTCCACCACTTCACGGATAGCAATAGCAGGCATAATTGGCGATGACAGCTTGTTCGCCAGCATGTAGCTCAGTGCACTACCAAGGTTTTCGTGCTTGAGTAGCGTCGCGTGGTAAAAACTGGCCAGCATTGGCTCACAGTCCGCCAGCGTTCTGGCTTCGGCTTTAATATTGTTCCAGACAATTTCCAGTTCTTCACACGACATTGCTTACTCCACACGATGAGATAATGACCGGCCCGTTCTGCGCGGGCCGGGTCATAGCGGTAACAAAGGTTCCCTGGGGTTAGTGGCTGCTGCGCTCGTCCTTGCGTGCACGACCTAATAACGTCAATGCTGCCTCGCGCGCGTTTTTTCCGCAATATAATACTTGATAAATTTCCTCGGTTATTGGCATTTCAACGCCGAAGCGATGCGCCAGTTCGCGGACTTCTTTCGTATTGCGATAGCCTTCGACCACCTGGCCAATCTTATCCTGCGCGCCTTTAACGTCCATGCCCTGGCCAAGCATCATGCCAAAACGACGGTTGCGCGACTGGTTGTCGGTACAGGTAAGCACCAGATCGCCAAGCCCCGCCATGCCCATAAAGGTGGCAGGATCGGCACCCAGCGCCGCACCAAGACGCGACATTTCAGCCAGCCCACGGGTGATCAGCGCCGTACGCGCATTCGCACCAAAACCGATACCGTCGGACATCCCCGCGCCAATGGCAATGACGTTTTTCACCGCACCGCCAAGCTGCACACCGATGAAATCCGGGTTGCTGTAAACGCGGAAACTTTTGCCACAGTGCAGCAATTGTTGGAGATCATCGGCAAAGGTCTGGTCGGTAGAGGCCAACGAAATAGCCGTCGGTAAACCTGCCGCCAGTTCTTTCGCAAACGTTGGGCCAGAGATAACCGCCAGCGGAATTTGATCGCCTAAGGCCTCACGCGCCACGTCCTGTAACAGACGTCCGGTTTCCGCTTCCAGCCCTTTGGTCGCCCACACCAGACGCGCATCAGGACGCATCAGCGGTTTAATCTGGCGCAGCACTTCACCAAAGACATGGCTGGGTACGACGACAAGAATATTACGGCTGGCTGCCAGTGCGGTGGCGAGATCGCTTTCAAGATGGAGCGTATCGGGGAAAGGCACATCGGGGAGAAACGCGGCGTTACAGCGGTCGCGTTCAAGCGTTGCGATATGTTCAGGGTCATGGCCCCAGAGGACAACCTCGTGGCCATTTCTTGCCAGGGTAATGGCAAGAGCGGTGCCGTACGAGCCGGCACCGATCACAGTCATTGAAGCATTACGTTGGTTCATCAGGCATCCTGATGTTCTTCAGTACCTTCGCCAGCCTGCTGCTGCAAATAGTTCATGAACAGCGCATCGAAGTTAACCGGCGCAAGGTTCAGTTGCGGGAATGTACCGCGGGATACCATGCTGGTGATGCACTCACGAGCATACGGGAACAGAATGTTCGGGCAGTATGCGCCCAGGCAATGTGCCATCTGGGTGCCTTCGATACCCGCGATGGAGAAAATACCGCCCTGCTGAACTTCACACAGGAACGCGGTTTCTTCGCCCAGGGAGGCCGTTACGGTAACACGCAGTACCACTTCGTAAACGTCATCTGCCAGTTGAGTAGATGCCGTATCCAGATCAAGTTTAACTTCTGGCTGCCAATCTTTCTGGAAAACGTGCGGCGCGTTCGGCGCTTCGAAAGAAATATCCTTGGTATAAATACGTTGGATCTGGAAAGTCATTTCGGTGTTGTTTTGTTCTGACATGTGTAGAAAACCCTTAAGTGTTGTCCTTAAATACTGCGCAATGTAATGCCAACGTTCACACGTTATTTCAGCAGGGGATCCAGTCCACCACGTGCATCCAATGCATACAAGTCATCACAGCCGCCAATGTGCTGTGCGTCAATAAAAATCTGGGGAACCGTGGTGCGACCGCTGCGTTTGATCATCTCTTCACGCTTGGCGGCGTTGCCATCGATCGGCAGCTCCTGGAAACTCACGCCCTTGCTGCTCAGCAGTGCTTTTGCACGATGGCAATACGGGCAGGTTTCTTTGGTATAGATTTCAACATTGGCCATAAATTAGCTCCTGTTTTTTTACCCTGAAATTTCATGTTGCAGGGCGGCAGCAAAATGGAGTGTCCCCAGAAGCTTATAACAATAAGTCGCTGGGGGCCTAATTGCAGCTAACGGCCTGCATCATGAAAGACGACAGGTAAATTATTTGCCGCGCACCAAAGGCAAGTTTTCGCCAGCCCAGCCAGCAACGCCCTCTTTCAGCACGAATACTTGCGCAAAACCAGCTTTCGTCAGCGCGTTTGCAGGCTCCTGGCACTGCATGCCAGAACCGTCTACCACGATAACCGGTTTGTCTTTGTGCTTCTCAAGCTCACCAACATTGTTGGCTTTGATTTCGCTCGGCAACAGATTAATAGAACCTGCGATATGGCCTTTACGGAAGTCATCACGCTGACGTAAATCCACAACCACAGCGTCTTCTTTGTTGATCAGACGCGTAGCTTCACCACGAGTAATCACCTTCACTTTCGAGGTCAGGCTCTTAAACGTAGTCACAAGAACCGCCACCAGTAACGCGATCCAGGCGATACTCAGTATGGGATGACGGCCAACAAATTGCATAATTTCTTGCATGGGGGGTAACAACTCCCGACGTAGTGATTAAAAAAACCAGGAAAGGAGTATACCTGCGCGGTGCGGCAAATACAGCCAGCGTGTTAACTGGAATGCAATTTTGCGGGGCACGACGAAAAAAAAGCGCAAATCTGGCATCGGCTTGCCGCGAGCGGTCGTATATTTTGATCTTCAGAGGCTATTTTATCGATTCAGCTGTAGTAAAATTACGCAAATTTTGACTCTTGAGTATGAGGTTGTCGCAATGTCGGTTTCTAAAAAACCTATGGTACTGGTGATTCTGGATGGCTATGGCTATCGTGAAGAACAGCAGGATAACGCCATTTTTAGTGCTAAAACCCCGGTAATGGATGCACTGTGGGCCAATCGTCCGCATACCCTGATCGACGCTTCCGGTCTGGAAGTCGGTCTGCCTGACCGTCAGATGGGTAACTCCGAAGTAGGCCACGTTAACCTGGGTGCCGGCCGCATCGTGTATCAGGACCTGACTCGTCTGGACGTTGAAATCAAAGATCGCGCTTTCTTTGCTAATCCAGTGCTGACTGGCGCGGTAGATAAAGCGAAAAACGCAGGTAAAGCAGTACACATTATGGGTCTGCTCTCCGCAGGCGGCGTACACAGCCACGAAGATCACATCATGGCGATGGTAGAACTGGCAGCTGAACGCGGCGCAGAAAAAATCTACCTGCACGCATTCCTTGACGGTCGCGACACCCCGCCGCGCAGTGCTGAATCCTCGCTGAAAAAATTTGAAGAGAAATTTGCTGCGCTGGGTAAAGGCCGCGTAGCGTCCATCATTGGTCGTTACTACGCGATGGACCGCGATAACCGTTGGGATCGCGTTGAAAAAGCCTATGACCTGCTGACTCTGGCGCAGGGTGAGTTCCAGGCCGATACTGCCGTTGCTGGTTTGCAGGCAGCTTATGCTCGCGACGAAAACGACGAGTTCGTGAAAGCGACCGTTATTCGTGCAGAAGGTCAGCCAGATGCGGCAATGGAAGACGGCGATGCGCTGATTTTCATGAACTTCCGTGCTGACCGCGCGCGCGAAATCACTCGTGCATTCGTAAACGCAGATTTCGACGGCTTCGCGCGTAAGAAAGTGGTTAACGTCGATTTCGTGATGCTGACCGAATACGCCGCTGACATCAAAACTGCGGTTGCTTACCCACCCGCTTCCTTGGTTAACACCTTCGGCGAGTGGATGGCGAAAAACGACAAAACTCAGTTGCGTATTTCCGAAACCGAAAAATATGCCCACGTTACTTTCTTCTTCAACGGTGGCGTAGAAGAGTCGTTCAAAGGCGAAGATCGCATTCTGATCAACTCACCGAAAGTGGCTACCTACGATCTGCAACCGGAAATGAGCTCCGCAGAGCTGACCGAAAAACTGGTTGCGGCAATCAAAAGCGGCAAATACGACACCATTATCTGTAACTATCCGAACGGCGACATGGTAGGTCACACCGGGGTGATGGAAGCGGCGGTTAAAGCGGTTGAAGCACTGGATCACTGCGTGGAAGAAGTCGCGAAAGCGGTTGAGTCCGTGGGTGGACAACTGCTGATCACCGCTGACCACGGTAACGCTGAACAGATGCGCGATCCGGCAACGGGTCAGGCACACACGGCACACACCAACCTGCCAGTTCCGCTGATTTACGTTGGTGATAAGAACGTGAAAGCGGTTGCAGGCGGCAAACTTTCTGACATCGCGCCGACCATGTTGTCGCTGATGGGTATGGAAATCCCGCAAGAGATGACTGGTAAGCCGCTGTTCATCGTGGAATAATCCCTCCCCATGAGGGGAAAGGCGATTAATACCATGACACGGGCCGTGAAACCGCGCAGGTTTGCAATCAGGCCCATCATCTACGCCAGCGTTCTTAGCGCTGGCGTATTGTTGTGCGCCTTTTCCGCCCACGCGGATGAGCGTGACCAACTCAAATCTATTCAGGCCGATATCGCCGCAAAAGAGCGCGCGGTACGCCAAAAGCAACAACAACGCGCAAGCCTGCTCGCACAATTGAAAAAGCAGGAAGAAGCGATCTCTGAAGCCACCCGTAAGCTGCGCGAAACGCAAAACACGCTCAATCAACTCAATAAACAGATTGATGAGATGAACGCGTCGATTGCCAAACTGGAGCAGCAAAAAGCCGCCCAGGAGCGCAGCCTCGCCGCGCAACTGGATGCCGCATTCCGTCAGGGCGAGCATACCGGTATTCAGCTAATTCTCAGCGGTGAAGAAAGCCAGCGTGGACAGCGTTTACAGGCTTATTTCGGCTATCTCAACCAGGCGCGACAAGAAACCATTGCCCAGTTGAAGCAAACGCGTGAAGAAGTCGCCATGCAGCGTGCTGAACTGGAAGAGAAACAAAGCGAGCAACAAACGCTGTTATATGAACAGCGCGCCCAACAGGCGAAACTGACTCAGGCGCTGAACGAGCGTAAAAAGACGCTGGCAGGGCTGGAGTCTTCCATCCAGCAAGGTCAGCAACAGTTGAGCGAGCTGCGCGCCAACGAATCCCGTCTGCGTAACAGCATTGCCCGTGCGGAAGCCGCGGCGAAAGCGCGTGCAGAACGAGAAGCACGTGAGGCCCAGGCGGTTCGCGACCGCCAGAAAGAAGCGACGCGTAAAGGCACCACCTACAAACCGACTGAAAGCGAAAAATCGCTGATGTCCCGTACCGGTGGTCTGGGCGCGCCGCGTGGTCAGGCATTCTGGCCGGTTCGCGGGCCGACGCTGCATCGCTATGGCGAACAGCTACAGGGTGAATTACGCTGGAAAGGGATGGTTATCGGTGCCTCTGAAGGTACTGAAGTTAAAGCGATTGCCGACGGTCGGGTGATTCTGGCTGACTGGCTGCAAGGTTACGGTCTGGTGGTGGTGGTTGAGCACGGTAAAGGCGACATGAGTCTTTACGGCTATAATCAGAGCGCACTGGTGAGCGTTGGTTCGCAGGTTCGCGCGGGCCAGCCAATTGCACTGGTGGGCAGCAGTGGCGGTCAGGGTCGGCCTTCACTCTATTTCGAAATTCGCCGCCAGGGTCAGGCGGTCAATCCACAGCCGTGGTTGGGAAGATAAGTTTTGTTTCCATTTCGTCGTAACGTTCTTGCATTTGCCGCTCTGTTGGCGCTCTCCTCCCCCGTACTTGCTGGCAAACTTGCCATCGTCATTGATGATTTTGGGTATCGCCCGCACAACGAAAACCAGGTGCTGGCGATGCCCTCCGCTATCTCCGTCGCTGTATTACCCGATTCACCGCACGCCAGAGAGATGGCGACCAAAGCGCATAACAGCGGGCACGAAGTGTTGATTCATCTCCCGATGGCACCACTGAGTAAACAGCCGCTGGAGAAAAATACGCTGCGCCCGGAGATGAGCAGCGACGAAATTGAGCGCATTATTCGTAGTGCGGTCAATAACGTGCCCTATGCCGTGGGGATCAACAACCACATGGGTAGCAAGATGACCTCTAACCTGTTTGGTATGCAGAAAGTGATGCAGGCACTGGAGCGTTACAATCTTTACTTCCTCGACAGCGTAACCATCGGTAATACCCAGGCGATGCGCGCCGCGCAAGGTACTGGCGTGAAGGTGATCAAACGGAAGGTGTTCCTCGACGATTCGCAGAACGAAGCGGACATCCGTGTGCAATTTAATCGCGCAATTGATCTGGCGCGTCGCAACGGTTCAACCATTGCCATTGGGCATCCTCACCCTTCAACGGTACGCGTGCTACAACAGATGGTTTATAACCTGCCGCCAGACATTACGCTGGTGAAAGCCAGCAGCTTGCTGAATGAACCGCAGGTTGATACTTCTACACCGCCGAAAAACGCTGTGCCTGATGCACCGCGTAATCCGTTCCGTGGCGTGAAGCTGTGCAAACCGAAGAAACCGATAGAACCTGTTTATGCTAATCGCTTCTTTGAAGTATTAAGCGAAAGCATCAGCCAGAGCACGCTGATCGTTTACTTCCAGCATCAGTGGCAAGGCTGGGGCAAACAGCCCGAAGCGGCGAAGTTTAACGCTAGCGCAAATTAAAGGCGCTACGCGTAATGCGATGGTGCGACCGCGTTTTGTCGCGCCATTGCCATAAGCGGAAAGACCACAGTAACGCCTGGTAACCGACCTTCACGCTGCGCACATTGGTAATCAGGCGCTTATACATACCGGAAGTAAATATCTCGGCAATCATCCGTTGGCGGGTAAGAATATCCGGCTCTTTGCGCACCGCATGGCAAACACGCAATGCTTCGTAAGTTATTTGCTGATGAAATTCCGGATAAATCGTAATTTTGTCGGCATAATTTCGATTTAATTTCTCCAGCAGGCGGGTAATCTTAATATAGTGACGTTGATAATTAAGGTTTTTATTCCCTTGTCTATGCAACCGACTCACTGACGTATTATGCAGATAATATTTATATAATGATTGCTCGGTATATCGCGCACGCAGCGCGTTAAACATGAATTCTGTTGTCCAGACAATATCCTGATGATGTAATCCGGCAATAAATTTAATGTTATTTTTAACAATAACATCACGGCGATAAACCCCCATCCAGACAACGTGAGTCCAACGGCGCGAAGAAAGCCCCATCCGCAGCCAGTCCGGGCCGGTTAATACACCGGTTGAGCGAAGGCGATCGCTGGGGATGGATTGCCAGGTTTCTCCCGTTTCACGAAAACACCAGTCAGCGTTGCACTGCGCCACGTCGAGGTCATCCTCTAACGCCATGGTCATCAGCGTTTCGTACATGGTGGGATAGACCTCATCGTCAGCATCGACAAAAGCGACATATTTGCCCGTCGCCACCTCGATCCCACGATTACGCGCTACCGATGCGCCAGCATTCGCCTGATGCAACAAACGAACGTGCGGATAGTTTTCTGCGTAATGCTTTGCTATTTCAACAGAATTATCCGTTGAACCATCGTTAATAATAATGATTTCCAGAGCAGTCCAGGTTTGCGTAATTAAAGATTCCATACAAGTGCGGAAATCATCGCCCGCATTATATAACGGAATAATAACACTACGTTTATTGGTGCTGTTCATCATAAATTACCGACGACCTCTGAAGTTATCCTGACGTTTTACAGGCTTTGTATTAAGAAACTATTAAGCCTGTGAGATATTATTTTTACAGGTGAGAGAGTCACTTCAGGGTAGAGAGATAATGAGAGCAGCTATATAAGAGATCAGCGCAATTACGATATCTTTATTACACTGACAGGATTTTACATATTTAACGGATTATCCTCAGGCAAAAGGGCTGGAATACCAGCCCTTGTTCGTGTTAATCCCAACTCAGAATTACTTTCCCGGACTGGCCCGAACGCATAGCGTCAAAGCCCTTCTGGAAATCATCGATAGAGAAACGATGGGTAATGATCGGCGAGAGATCCAGACCTGACTGAATCAGCGCCGCCATCTTGTACCAGGTTTCAAACATCTCACGACCGTAAATACCTTTAATGAACAAGCCTTTAAAGATTACTTTGGTCCAGTCGATAGACATATCGGACGGTGGAATACCCAGCATCGCAATGCGACCGCCGTGGTTCATGGTGTCGAGCATGGTACGAAACGCTGGCGGCGCACCGGACATTTCCAGACCGACATCAAAGCCTTCGGTCATGCCCAGTTCTGCCATCACATCATTAAGGTTTTCTTTAGCGACGTTGACCGCACGGGTGATACCCATTTTGCGCGCCAGCTCAAGGCGGTATTCGTTAACATCGGTGATCACCACATTGCGTGCACCAACGTGTTTCGCCACCGCCGCAGCCATAATACCTATCGGACCTGCACCAGAAACCAGCACATCTTCGCCCACCAGATCGAACGACAGCGCGGTATGCACGGCGTTACCGAAGGGATCAAAAATGGAAGCCAGGTCGTCGGAGATATTGTCGGGGATTTTGAAAGCGTTGAACGCCGGAATCACCAGATATTCGGCGAAGCAGCCCGGACGGTTAACACCGACACCAATGGTGTTGCGGCACAGATGGGTACGACCGCCACGACAGTTGCGACAGTGACCGCAGGTGATATGGCCTTCGCCAGAAACGCGATCACCGATTTTGAAGCCTTTCACTTCCTGACCAATACCTACCACTTCACCGACATATTCATGGCCTACGACCATCGGCACCGGGATGGTTTTTTGCGACCACTCATCCCAGTTATAGATGTGAACGTCAGTCCCGCAGATGGCTGTTTTACGGATTTTAATCAGCAGATCGTTATGCCCGAGTTCCGGTACAGGAACGTCGGTCATCCAGATGCCCTCTTCCGCTTTCAGTTTGGATAACGCTTTCATCTCACATCCTCAGGCGATAACGCCCAGTTGTTTACCAATACGCGTGAATGCTTCTACTGCACGCGTAATTTGCTCAGGGGTATGCGCCGCAGACATCTGGGTACGAATACGCGCCTGACCTTTCGGAACGACCGGATAGAAGAAACCGGTGACGTAAATGCCCTCTTTTTGCAGCTCACGGGCAAATTTCTGCGCCACTACTGCATCGCCAAGCATGACCGGAATAATGGCATGATCGGCTCCCGCCAGGGTAAAGCCCGCCGCCGACATTTGCTCACGGAACTGGCGCGCGTTCGCCCACAGACGGTCACGCAGTTCGCTGCCCGCTTCGACCATCTCCAGTACTTTGATGGACGCGGCAACAATGGCCGGTGCCAGCGAGTTGGAGAACAGGTACGGACGAGAACGCTGGCGCAGCCACTCAACCACCTCTTTGCGCGCCGCGGTATAACCACCAGAAGCCCCGCCCAGCGCTTTACCAAGCGTACCGGTGATAATATCGACCCGGCCCATCACATCGCAGTATTCATGGGAACCACGACCATTTTCACCGACAAAACCGACCGCGTGGGAGTCATCCACCATCACCAGGGCATCGTATTTATCTGCCAGATCGCAAACGCCTTTCAGGTTGGCAATCACGCCGTCCATTGAGAACACACCATCGGTGGCAATCAGTACATGACGCGCACCGGCTTCACGCGCTTCTTTCAGACGTGCTTCCAGCTCCTGCATATCGTTGTTGGCATAGCGATAGCGTTTAGCTTTGCACAGACGCACACCATCAATAATAGACGCGTGGTTCAGTGCGTCGGAGATAATGGCGTCTTCCGCACCCAGCAGCGTTTCAAACAGTCCACCGTTAGCATCAAAGCAGGAAGAGTAGAGAATCGCATCTTCCATCCCCAGGAATGCCGCCAGTTTTTGTTCAAGCTCTTTATGGCTGTCCTGAGTGCCGCAAATAAAACGCACCGAAGCCATGCCGAAACCGTGAGAATCCATTCCCGCCTTTGCTGCCGCAATCAGATCCGGATGATTCGCCAGCCCGAGATAGTTGTTGGCACAAAAGTTAATGACGTGGCTTCCATCAGCCACAGTGATATCTGCTTGCTGCGCAGACGTAATAATGCGCTCTTCTTTAAACAACCCTTCCGCCCGTGCGGTTTCCAGATCGTTGGTTAACTGCTGATAAAATTCTCCACGCATTGCGATTCTCCAGACAGGGCAAATTCCAGCACATATTACCCAAACTTATAGGTCGCGACGAGATGACGCGTTAACACTTCTGCAAAATTCAGGATAAATAACGTGTAACTTGATGTCTCTCAACACCTACAGATAGTAGAAAAACTGTACAGTTTTGGCTGGGCATAATGATGATTGATTTTACTGCATTGATATAAAAAGAAAAAATGATGCCAAAGCATCATTTTTCCTATCTCAGTTGGTATCAAAACGCTACCCACTAATGGAGGGAAACCTATTTTCTTGAAAGGAAAATTCTCAGCGCCTGCATTTTTGCCCCTAAAGTGTTACTCCTGAAGCAGCGAAACAAATCGAACCATTTTCCTCTCCCCAGATAGTTTAGGTTGAAGAGATCGGGGCGTTTGTAATAGCACATGACAAAAATGCCCTGGTCATCGTCCACAATGTTATTATTTAGTGTTATTTTTTGACTTTCCAGAACTAATTTATAGAATTCTTTCCATTTATGCTGTGAACCAACAATTGCGCCCCCAATAATATATACATGATTGCCAATCATGAAATCAAAAACCTGTTGTTGAGATGTGACAGTAAGCCCTTTTTTTATAGTGAAAAGATGCATCTTACTTTCATCAAATGGGAAATCCCAAATTTTCAATCCTCGAGTTACATTTGGCTTACGGCAATAGCCAAAATCTATCCACGCAACAAGAGGCGTTTTCACTAAGCCCATGTTGATAGCTTTATTTACAAAATAGGCCTTAAGGTTACATACCAAAACATACTCTGGTGACCAGTACTCTGGGTTTTTTAATTGTCGAGGCTCAAGTCTATTTGTAAACGACTCATCTTTTTGAATTTTTTCGATACGACTTCTGATATATCTAAATTTCTTTTTTATATCGATAACGATAACCGTTGTTGGTTTTCCGTTGCGAATCGCTTCAACCCTTGGTTTCAAATCGGGAGAAGTGAAAATAATCATCTCATTTTCAAGTGCGGCCAGACGCTCAAAGTAACTAAAATAAACATCAACTGAACGAGCTAGTTTTTCACGGAACCCTTTATTAGCAGTCCAATCCCCTCTACCAATGTCAAAATATGCAGTGATAATTGTGGTGGATGATTTCATTACTAATAAGACCATTAATATAAAAAAAGAATTATATCATAAATATTAACAGAATGTATACTGTATATTATCCATTCAAATGCTTCCGTTATTTATCATACATCGGAATATTGATACTAAAGCACTATTCACATGCAAAACCAACATCCGCCATGAAGGACTAGCTAAAACCCAAACTAGTTTGTTGCAATTAGCATCCTTGCACCTCTATGTAAAGGGCTGAAGGGATTCGGATGTGATGGTATGATTACAGACATTCGTGTCTGAGATTGTCTCTGACTCCATAATTCGAAGGTTACAGTTATGATCATCGTTACCGGCGGCGCGGGCTTTATCGGCAGCAACATCGTTAAAGCCCTGAATGATAAAGGCATCACCGATATTCTGGTGGTGGACAACCTGAAAGACGGCACCAAGTTTGTGAACCTGGTGGATCTGAATATCGCAGACTATATGGATAAGGAAGACTTCCTGATCCAGATTATGGCTGGCGAAGAGTTCGGCGATGTCGAAGCGATTTTCCACGAAGGCGCGTGCTCTTCCACCACCGAGTGGGACGGCAAGTATATGATGGATAACAACTATCAATACTCCAAGGAGCTGCTGCACTACTGCCTGGAGCGTGAAATCCCGTTCCTGTACGCTTCTTCCGCAGCCACCTACGGCGGACGCACCTCCGACTTTATTGAATCCCGCGAGTACGAAAAACCGTTGAACGTCTACGGTTACTCAAAATTCCTGTTTGATGAATATGTTCGCCAAATCCTGCCGGAAGCGAACTCGCAGATTGTTGGCTTCCGCTATTTCAACGTTTATGGACCGCGTGAAGGCCATAAAGGCAGCATGGCGAGCGTCGCTTTCCATCTCAACACCCAGCTTAACAACGGTGAATCACCGAAGCTGTTTGAAGGTAGCGAGAACTTCAAACGCGACTTCGTCTATGTGGGCGACGTGGCTGATGTGAATCTGTGGTTCCTGGAAAATGGCGTTTCCGGCATCTTCAATCTCGGTACTGGTCGTGCGGAATCCTTCCAGGCTGTAGCTGATGCTACGCTGGCTTATCACAAGAAAGGCCAGATCGAATACATTCCGTTCCCGGATAAACTGAAAGGCCGCTATCAGGCGTTCACTCAGGCAGATCTGACGAATCTGCGCGCGGCGGGTTACGACAAACCGTTCAAAACCGTTGCTGAAGGTGTAACGGAATACATGGCCTGGCTGAATCGCGACGCATAAGAGCTCTGCATGAAAATACTGGTGATCGGCCCGTCTTGGGTTGGCGACATGATGATGTCGCAAAGTCTCTATCGCACGCTCCAGGCGCGCTATCCCCAGGCGATAATCGATGTGATGGCACCGGCATGGTGCCGTCCATTATTATCGCGGATGCCGGAAGTTAACGAAGCTATTCCTATGCCTCTCGGTCACGGAGCGCTGGAAATCGGCGAACGCCGCAAACTGGGTCATAGCCTGCGTGAAAAGCGCTACGACCGCGCCTACGTCTTACCCAACTCCTTCAAATCTGCATTAGTGCCTTTCTTCGCGGGTATTCCTCATCGCACCGGCTGGCGCGGCGAGATGCGCTACGGTTTACTCAACGATGTACGCGTGCTCTATAAAGAAGCCTGGCCGCTAATGGTGGAACGCTATATAGCGCTGGCCTATGACAAAGGCATTATGCGCACAGCACAAGATCTGCCGCAGCCATTGTTATGGCCGCAGTTGCAGGTGAGCGAAGGTGAAAAATCATATACCTGTAATCAATTTTCGCTTTCATCAGAACGTCCGATGATTGGTTTTTGCCCGGGTGCGGAGTTTGGTCCGGCAAAACGCTGGCCACACTACCACTATGCGGAGCTGGCAAAACAGCTGATTGATGAAGGTTATCAGGTGGTTCTGTTTGGCTCGGCGAAAGATCATGAAGCGGGCAATGAGATTCTTGCCGCTTTGAATACCGAGCAGCAGGCATGGTGTCGGAACCTGGCGGGGGAAACACAGCTTGATCAAGCGGTTATCCTGATTGCAGCCTGTAAAGCCATTGTCACTAACGATTCTGGCCTGATGCATGTTGCGGCGGCGCTCAATCGTCCGCTGGTTGCCCTGTATGGTCCGAGTAGCCCGGACTTCACACCGCCGCTATCCCATAAAGCGCGCGTGATCCGTTTGATTACCGGCTATCACAAAGTGCGTAAAGGTGACGCTGCGGAGGGTTATCACCAGAGCTTAATCGACATTACTCCCCAGCGCGTACTGGAAGAACTCAACGCGCTATTGTTACAAGAGGAAGCCTGACGGATGCGGGTTTTGATCGTTAAAACATCGTCGATGGGCGATGTTCTCCATACGTTGCCCGCACTCACTGATGCCCAGCAGGCAATCCCAGGGATTAAGTTTGACTGGGTGGTGGAAGAAGGGTTCGCACAGATTCCTTCCTGGCACGCTGCCGTTGAGCGAGTTATTCCTGTGGCAATACGTCGCTGGCGTAAAGCCTGGTTCTCGGCCCCCATAAAAGCGGAACGCAAAGCGTTTCGTGAAGCGCTACAAGCAGAGAACTATGACGCAGTTATCGACGCTCAGGGGCTGGTAAAAAGCGCGGCGCTGGTGACGCGTCTGGCGCATGGCGTAAAGCATGGACTGGCAAACCGCTCGCGAACCTTTAGCCAGTCTGTTTTACAATCGTAAGCATCATATTGCAAAACAGCAGCACGCCGTAGAACGCACCCGCGAACTGTTTGCCAAAAGTTTGGGCTATAGCAAACCGCAAACCCAGGGCGATTATGCTATCGCACAGCATTTTCTGACGAACCTGCCTACAGATGCTGGCGAATATGCCGTATTTCTTCATGCGACGACCCGTGATGATAAACACTGGCCGGAAGAACACTGGCGAGAATTGATTGGTTTACTGGCTGATTCAGGAATACGGATTAAACTTCCGTGGGGCGCGCCGCATGAGGAAGAACGGGCGAAACGACTGGCGGAAGGATTTGCTTATGTTGAAGTATTGCCGAAGATGAGTCTGGAAGGCGTTGCCCGCGTGCTGGCCGGGGCTAAATTTGTAGTGTCGGTGGATACGGGGTTAAGCCATTTAACGGCGGCACTGGATAGACCCAATATCACGGTTTATGGACCAACCGATCCGGGATTAATTGGTGGGTATGGGAAGAATCAAGTAGAGTGTCGTTCTACAAGTATGTCTCTTGCAGATTTGCCAGCTCAAACCGTTTTTCAAAATTTAAATCTTGAAATAATAACCAATAAGTTGACATCGGAGATAAGATGACCTCAACATTATTTTTCTCTCTCGAGAAAAAAAACTGGATAGCGTACTGGAACAGAGCTCTCGTATTCTTATTCATTACCACCTATTTTTTGGGTGGGATTACAAGGTATAAACATCTTATTGTTATTCTTATGACAATAACGACAATCGTCTATCTCTGCAAACGGCCAAAACACTATCTCTCACTATTTAAAACATTTCTTTTTGGTAGTGTTGCCATATTAACTATTGCTGCATTGCTGTCACTTCTTCAATCCCCTGATGCAGGTGCTAGCATGAAGGAAATTTTCAAAGCTATTATTGAGAATACTTTACTATGCACAATAGCAATACCGATCATATTGAGAGACGAGAAAAGAGAAGATGTCGAAAAAATCGTTTTCTTCTCATTTATTAGTGCGTTGGGCTTACGCTGTTTTTCTGAATTGATTACCTATTATAAGGACTATCAACAAGGGATAATGCCATTCGCAGATTATAGACACCGTAGCATTTCTGACTCGATGGTCTTTTTATTCCCTGCATTGTTAAATCTCTGGCTTATCAAATCAGCAAAATACCGCATTTCTTTTGTGGTTCTAAGCGTTATTTTTATTTTTCTGATATTAGGAACTTTATCCAGAGGGGCCTGGCTTTCCGTGTTAGTCATTGGATTAATATGGATTCTGATGTTTAAACAATGGAAGTTACTATTAGTAGGAGTAATGGTTGCCATCATTGCATTGTCGGTTATTTTCACACATAAGGAGATGACCGCAAAGCTAACGTATAAACTTCAACAAACTAATAGTTCTTATCGCTATGCAAATGGTACTCAAGGCAGCGCACTCGATCTAATATTAGAAAATCCTGTTATTGGTTATGGTTACGGTAACGTTGCATATAAAGATGTCTATAATAAACGTGTCATTGATTATCCAGAATGGACCTTTAGACAATCAATAGGGCCACATAATTTTGCGCTATTCATCTGGTTTGGCACTGGTTTATTAGGGCTGGTAAGTCTTATGATGCTATACTGTGCAATATTGAAAGAGTGTATAAAAAATGGCGTCAAGAATAAATATCGCTCACCATATAATGCATATTATATAATCTTACTATCTTTTATAGGTTATTTTGTTATCCGTGGAAACGTAGAACAAATTGAACCAAATTTATTAGGCGTTTACGCCGGCTTATTATTAGCGATGAAAAACAAGTAAAAAATAAAAAAGGCTGCATAATGCGGCCTTTTTATTTATTCAAACCAATTATGAATAACCTCTTCGAATCTTTGAGTTACGCCATCCCAACTGTAGTGTTCAAACACAAAGTCCTGACCTTGCTTTGCAACTGCTGTTAATTCAGGATTCGCTAACGTTTTTAAAATATCGCTGCTTATGGAGTCTGCAGTCATAGGTTCTTTTAAATGGAATCCCGTAGTATTTTCTTTGACAAATTCCGTCATCCCCCCACGCGTACTCACTAAAACAGGCTTACCAGCACCCATAGCTTCAATTGCCACCATGCAAAATGGTTCCTGGAACTGGGAAGGAATGACGACTAAATCTGCCAGTGGGTAATAACAATGCATCTTTTCAGGCGGTATGCTTCCTAACATAATGCAACGATCCTTCAAACGTTTTGCAATTTCCCTGACATTGCGTTGATATGCACCTTTGTCACTTTTACTCATTTCTGTATAATCACCAATCACAACTAATTTTAAATTTTTGTGAGCAGCGGCCAATTTTTCGAATGATTGCATCAACAGCAATATGCCTTTGTCAGGGACGATACGCCCAGCATAAAAAATAATTTTCTCTTCAGGGGAGATATTAAGTTCGCTTCTAGTGATCGGCTGAAAATTAGATTGATAGGTTTCTAAATCAATTCCATTTGGTACAATCTCAATATCTGCATTTGCTAAATAAGATTGGTAATACTTTTTCAAGTATAAACTAGGCACTATCATTTTAACATTTTGCTCAAGCAATTTTGGTTCAAATGCATTATGCATATGTATAACCACTCTTGCCTGAGGAGCTCGCTTACGAATTTGAGTGTATAGCTTCATGCTATTATGAACTACAATAACACTTTCTTTCGTTATAGGAAAATCATGTGCAATATTCAATATTCTCTGTGAATATGGAAGAGGATCAAGTCTTGTCCATTTTTGAAATAACCGCTTATATATGCGACTGAATCCAACCCTATGAATACTACAATTATCATTAACAAAGGTGTAATTTGAGTATCCTGGATTTTTGATACAAACAATACGATTTGGAAAATTGGTACGCTGAGCAACCTGATACATCCACGTTTCAACAGCAGCCGCTCCGCGAGGAGGAATTGAAAAAATAGGAGTAACCGTAAATATTATTTTATCAACCATCTCGTATATTAACCTTTCATAACATTATATTTAATTGCTGTAAAAACACCATCGAGAAATTTTTTCTGGTAAAGCAAGTGTTTATATTTTTCTTTGTACTCATGTTTTTTAACAGCTTTTTTATAAGGTATATTTCTCCATGGTGATATATTATAAATATTACGAAAATAATCTGCAGAGGCGTAGTTCGCCCAATCATGCCATGGCTTAGTTATACCAGTATAATGTATGAAGACAGTGTCATCATTAATAAACCGGGTGTAATATTCACTATTTTTTTCTTCAAATTCTGACTTTATAGTATAAATACAATTATATTTTCTCGGTAATATTTTAGCATGATGTAGAAACATTAAGTTTAAAATATCTTGATCCGGGTACTTTAATTTTTTTATAATTGACTCATCTGATAATAGATCAAAGAATTTTTCCGTTAGTCTTTGTTTTAACCATTCCCGTAAATTAATATACATTACACCAGAGTTAAAATAGCTACCGTTAAAATCCTCATTACACAAACGCTCAGCGCTTTTACTTTGCATAGCATCTACATCAATTACCACTGCCCCATATTCATCTTTAAACTCTAATGCTATTAACTCGTTCAATGAACCCTTACAGACGATATCAGCATCAAGATATAATAATGAATCCAATCGCGCAGAAAAATAATCAAATGAAAGCAAACGATAATAAATAGATACTGGCCAGATATTTGATTGAGGTAGCGCCTTCAATGGCTCAGAATCAATATGATATAATTTAATTACTGTTTGATACTTCGTTGCTAATTGTGATAATAATTCAATATACTCTTTGTCTAAGTAATCAGCGATTATGTGAAAGGTAAATTTGTTTTGTTTATTATTTTCAAGAATTGAAGCAATTGAAATCGCAGCCCCAACCTGGTAGTTCTCATCAATACCCCATGAGACATTAAACGTTTCCCGTTCATCAAGTTTAACGGGGCGCTTGTCCAGTTCAATTATATTTTTAAATTGAGTAAGATGTTTAAAATCCAATTTAATTACCCTTCATCATAATCATTATTTGCTCTTCAATCCTAGTTTGACTTTTACATCCCTGATTACTTTTTTAATTTTCTTTTTGAATATAAGATATGTATAACCAAAGTCTTTCAATTCATTTTTTATATTATAGTGCCGTTCAAGATCAATGCGATCTTTTGCTTTTAAAACAGCGGTTGTTTTTTTACCTGAAAGGTCAATTAGTCTTAAACCTTTTTCGGATACTATAAAATTTCCTTTATGAGGATCGCCAGACACCATTCCATGCTGATGCAACTCTTTTATCGATTCTGATAATTGATCCTTCAGATCTTCAGAAATTTCCAAATACTCATTTAACCCGACACCTTCAATATACTCAATGAGCATAATATAATAATGAGCGAAATTTAATGTTTTACGTTCAGCTAGCAAAAAATAGTCATTAATTGATTGGATGCCTTCACCACGTACCCGATCGGTTTGATAAATTAAATTTTCATAATAATCTTTTTTTATGCAAGATTTTAAGAAACGTTCGGTCATTTTATGCTTTGGCGCATAAACTTTAAGTACAAGAGGTCCACGAGCAGTGTCAATAAGAATGACTTTAGTATCATCAATAGAACGAAAAACTTTTAATGTTTTAACCCTGCAAGTTAAAAAGTCATTTAGAACTTGCTCATAAAAGGGATCATTATCTTTTATGAAAACTTTCAACCCATTTATCGTTTTATTATATATCATAATGAATTATTTTAACCTTAAATCTTTAGAAGCATTTTTCTTTATAATACTTTAAATAATTAAAAATGCCTGCCATATAATGCTTTTGTTTAAATTTATGTTTTGCACAATACCGATACTGATTGCTATTTACAGGTTTAAGTAAATCTTCTTTACTCCACGGAGAAGCTGCTTTGGCGATCAAAAAACTACGTGACACCGGATAGTCAGCCCACTCATGCCAGGGTTTTGTAGGTCCCACATAGTGTATAAACACGGTGTCATCATTGACTGGATTATCAACTTTGTCTTTTAATTCATAGTTAATACTATATCGGGTATTATATTTCTCCGAAATAAACTTCACTTTACCATTCAATAATACATTCAGTACATCTTGATCAAGGTGGGTGATTTTACTTACCCAATCTGGGTCACGCAACATTTCAATAGCTTTTGACGAAATGTTATTTAGATTCCACTCATCAATATTTATCAGTAAAAAACCAGCATTGAAATATCCAGAAGCTAACTGTGGTGTAGTTAATACCGAGGCTCGATTTTGCCACCATTCAACATCTCTTTCAGCTACAACTGCGGCAATTTCATTAGTAGAAAATTGATAATCTAAGAGTTCTTTAATACTACCCTTGCAAGCAATATCTGCATCAAGATATAGTATTTTTTCATGTTTATGATAGAAATAATCTGCAATTATAAATCGAAAATATGTTGCGTAAGTCCAGTTTTTCGTGCTTGGTAATGACTTCAGCTTATCACAATTGATAACATAAATATTAATTCTTGAATTATATTGTTTTGCTAAATCAGAAAAATATAATTTGTCTTTATCACTGATATAATCTGTGAAAACATGAAATTCACAAGAGATTTCTCTATTGTTTAATAGAATAGATGCGATGGCTACACCACATCCAAAAAGAAAATTTCTGTCAATACCAAATGCTATATCAAGAGTATTTTTAGATCTTATATTTTGATAATGAAAATTATACTCAAAAAGGATGATGTCACTATCATTGAGTTGAGACATATTTATTCTGTATCCAAAATTTTGGCAAAAATAAGTTACGGGTTACAACGATTTTCGAATCGTTCTTTCCCTGATTTTTGTGGCTTTTGCTTCTGCTTGCGACAGCAGTCCTTGTTCCTGCTTGAGAATGTCTTTAAGCGGGGCGGCAAAATACACTTTCATAAACCGCCAGATATCCCGCTGAGTCAGGCCGATATTCATCGAAGAAAAATAAAGCCCAATAAGATCTTTATCCCGCCAACGACGTGGAACGCGCGTGCGAAGCTGCGCCCGGTGCAGGTCAATTACCGAAATTTTTAACTCCTCTTCCTTACCGGAAAAAGGCAAGTGCAGCAGGAAATGACAGATATAACAGTCACGGTGGTTAATGCCCGCAGCATGCATATCGCGCACCATCGTCGCGACACGCTTAATAAGCATACGCTTTACGCGAACATCTGGAGGGTTAGTCGCCCAGTCAGCACAGTAATCTTCCAGACTTATGGTTGGTGTCAGATCTTCGGTAATAATAAACGAGGTTCTGGTCAGCGGATTCATGCCTTTTTCGCCGAATGCCACCCCATACATAGTATCAACGCCGACATCCCGCAGTCGATGAATCGCATTCCATTCGCGGTCTGCGCCTAATACTGGCATCCGCAATGAGAGTAAATTTTTGATTATCTCTTTCAGGGTCGTGCCGCGATGCCATTTGAGAAAATAGCTTTTGCCCGCCATTTCAAAGCGCAGAGTACGGCGAGTTTCCAGTTCACGAAATACCTCACCCTGCAAGGTTTTAACTTCCTCAAAAGGATCTTTGCCGCGCCATAACGTGGCAAACGGCTCTTTAAGTTCAACCATCCAGACCACCCGTTATGATATCCGCCGCTTTCTCTGGCAGACTGTATAAATCTTGTGTATCAGCATAATGTCGCGCATTTTCCGCCCAGGCCTGGCGCAATGAAGATTGCGTTAACGCTTTGCGTAAAATCTCATTCAATGTTTCCTGGCGGAATGGCTCAGCAATAGCCTCGCCGCAATTGGCGTCGACAATATAATGCGCATAGCCACAAACGGCTGTTGTTAGTACCGGTAATCCTGCAGTAATCGCTTCCAGCAGCACAATTCCCGCCGCTTCCTGGTAGGCAGGATGCAGTAATAAATCCGCCGCCGCCATTAATTCCGAGACATCATTGCGCCCCGAGAAAAAGTGAACATTACTGCGCACGCCGCGTTTTTCTGCCAGCGCCTCAAATTTTCGCGGTTTATCCTGCCCAACAACATATAGCAATGTGTTGTGGCGCAGCGAATCCGGTAACGAAGCAAGTGCTTCAATGGAACGATCGACACCTTTACGCGTGAAGTCTGAACCGACCTGCAACAATAAATATTGTTGTTCGGTTATTCCATTCTTCTTACGGAATATTTCACGGCTATTGGCTGGCTGCTGGCTATATTTACGATCAGGATAAATCCCCGGTGGCAGAATATGAAAACGCTCCGCTTCAGTCTGATAATGTTTCTGGAAATCGGCGATTTGCTTATCTGTCAGCATCAGCAGCTGTGTCGGCTTGCCCTGTTCGAAGGTTGCCCGCTCAAAGGCGGCATAATGGCGATAACGTGACGTCAGGCGATAGAAAAAGCCTTTTTCCTGCGCTACTTTCTCGGCATAACAAACATCAGCGGCATAATAAACGTCCAGCCCCGGCATTTTGTTGAATCCAACGACTTTATCGACGGGATGTTCGCGTAAATGTTTTTGCACCCAGGCAAAATACTCCGCATTGCGCCCGTGATTGGTATGCGATTTAACCGGCACTTTGATCAGTTCAAATACATCAGGGCATTCGCCTTCCCACAACTGGGTATAAACCCGAACATGATGACCTCGGGCGGCGACTGTCTGAGCAATACGCATAAAATCACGCTGCAAACCGCCAAAGGGAAAATATTTATATAAACAAAAAGCAACGATCATAACGACGTACCTGTCGTGGAGGAGGGCAGTAATTTATCGACAGCAGCAATGACATCTGCCGCCGGAATAACCGAAAGATACATCTCATTTCGGTCACGCTGATCGCGCGTTGGCATTTCCCGGTAATCTCCCGCCCAGAATTGAATCATGTTATTTGACCAGGGACGCCAGAAAATATGATCTGTCGCACCAAACAGCGATATCAGCGGCGTATTAACTGCAGCGGCAATATGCGCCGGTGCGGAATCAACGCCAATAAACAGCTGCGCATGATCGATTAACGCACCAAGTTCCGGGAAGGTCACCTTTCCAGCCAGCGCCGTTACTGGTGGCGTCTGGCATCCCTGCGCAATTTCATTGACGCAGGCCAGATCGTCTTTATCTGGGCCGGACGTCAGAACGACTTCATAACCACGAGCATGTAAGGCATCAATCACAGCGGAAAACTTGGCGTTGTCCCAGCATTTGAAGATTTGCCGCGCCGTAGGTTGGATAACCACATAATTTTGTCCAACACCAGCGTGATCAAGTTCGCGACGCATACGTTTCCAGCTTGCAGGCGGGTAACTCATGGTTGTCTGCTTCACCAACGAATCAACTCCCAATGGGGTCAGCACGGATAAGTTACTTTCCACCACATTTCCACCCTGCAACGGCACCAAATGGGTGAAACTTTTACGCCAAAAAGCAGACTGCCGATGATGATAATCCTGGGAAATTTTCACACGGGCATTTAATAAGCGAACCAGTATAGCAACCATCCATTGATCGGTGAGATTGACGATAAGGTCATACTTATTGGCACGTAATACCTTGATGAGATGAAAAAAGTTGGCAATTTTTTCTGAGGCTTTTGCTTTTTTATTTTTTATGCCGTAGAGCGCGTTAATCTCTGGATTTTCAGACAGGATCGGGATGGTGTCCTGATAAAGCAGCACATCGATTTTTGCGTCAGGGTAATTTTTTTTCAGCGAACTAATGACGGGAGTAGTTAATAACATATCCCCATGAAAACGCATCTTAATGAGCAAAATTCTTCGAAATGGCTTATCCACAAGTAACTCTTTTTGTTGAGATTATCCGATTAAGGTGAAGCAGAAAAAGCACGCTACCGCCCCAGGCTCAACAGCTACCTGAATACTGATACCGCACTGATATTGACGCGCTAGTGTATCACTTCTTTCGCGGCAATCCGACCCGAATGATTTTTAAGCACATTGTTGATTTTCAATAAAGAAATCAATCAAATAAAATCATTAGCAACCATATTCTTTCACTGTTGCTCTGCGATTCCTTCCTGCACGTACAGCAGAAATCAATGAATCGCATAAAAATACAAAAAAAGTATAGATGTTCAGCAAGAATTGGCGGGTAAATTGCTATTTAAGTCAAAAACGGGAAAAGTAATGGTAAAGCCACAGCTAAATACATAGAATCCCCAGCACATCCATAAGTCAGCTATTTACTATGCTCGAATTGCTTTACACCGCCCTTCTCTACCTTATTCAGCCGCTGATCTGGATACGGCTCTGGGTGCGCGGACGTAAGGCTCCGGCCTATCGAAAACGCTGGGGTGAACGTTACGGTTTTTACCGACATCCGCTAAAACCAGGCGGCATTATGCTGCACTCCGTCTCCGTCGGTGAAACTCTGGCGGCGATCCCGTTGGTGCGCGCGCTGCGCCATCGTTATCCTGATTTACCGATTACCGTTACAACCATGACGCCAACCGGTTCGGAGCGCGTACAATCGGCTTTCGGGAAGGATGTTCAGCACGTTTATCTGCCGTATGACCTGCCCGATGCGCTCAACCGTTTCCTGAATAAAGTCGACCCCAAACTGGTGTTGATTATGGAAACCGAACTATGGCCTAACCTGATTGCGGCGCTACACAAACGTAAAATTCCGCTGGTGATCGCTAACGCGCGACTCTCTGCCCGCTCGGCCGCAGGTTATGCCAAACTGGGTAAATTCGTCCGTCGCTTGCTGCGTCGTATTACGCTGATTGCTGCGCAAAATGAAGAAGATGGTGCACGTTTTGTGGCGCTGGGCGCAAAAAATAATCAGGTGACCGTTACCGGTAGCCTGAAATTCGATATTTCTGTAACGCCGCAGTTGGCTGCTAAAGCCGTGACGCTGCGCCGCCAGTGGGCACCACACCGCCCGGTATGGATTGCCACCAGCACTCACGAAGGCGAAGAGAGTGTGGTGATCGCCGCACATCAGGCATTGTTACAGCAATTCCCGAATTTATTGCTCATCCTGGTACCCCGTCATCCAGAACGCTTCCCGGATGCGATTAATCTTGTCCGCCAGGCTGGACTAAGCTATATCACACGCTCTTCAGGGGAAGTCCCCTCCACCAGCACGCAGGTTGTGGTTGGCGATACGATGGGCGAGTTGATGTTACTGTACGGCATTGCCGATCTCGCCTTTGTTGGCGGTTCACTGGTTGAACGTGGTGGGCATAATCCGCTGGAAGCTGCCGCACACGCTATTCCGGTATTGATGGGGCCGCATACTTTTAACTTTAAAGACATTTGCGCGCGGCTGGAGCAGGCAAGCGGGCTGATTACCGTTACCGATGCCACTACGCTTGCAAAAGAGGTGTCCTCTTTACTCACCGACGCCGATTACCGTAGTTTCTATGGCCGTCATGCCGTTGAAGTACTGTATCAAAACCAGGGCGCGCTACAGCGTCTGCTTCAACTGCTGGAACCTTACCTGCCACCGAAAACGCATTGAGGTTGTTATGCAAAAACGGGCGATTTATCCGGGTACTTTCGATCCCATTACCAATGGTCATATCGATATCGTGACGCGCGCCACGCAAATGTTCGATCACGTTATTCTGGCGATTGCCGCCAGCCCCAGTAAAAAACCGATGTTTACCCTGGAAGAGCGTGTGGCGCTGGCACAGCAGGCAACCGCGCATCTGGGGAACGTGGAAGTGGTCGGGTTTAGTGATTTGATGGCGAACTTCGCCCGTAATCAACACGCTACGGTGCTGATTCGTGGCCTGCGTGCGGTGGCGGATTTTGAATATGAAATGCAGCTGGCGCATATGAATCGCCACTTAATGCCGGAACTGGAAAGTGTGTTTCTGATGCCGTCGAAAGAGTGGTCGTTTATCTCTTCATCGTTGGTGAAAGAGGTGGCGCGCCATCAGGGCGATGTCACCCATTTCCTGCCGGAGAATGTCCATCAGGCGCTGATGGCGAAGTTAGCGTAGCGTTTATGCCGGATGGTATGCCATCCGGCGCGCATGAATTACTTCTGGCACTGCCGACAATAAAACGTTGCCCGCTGCGCATGTTTAGTCGCCACAATCGGCGTACCGCACACCCGACACGGCTCGCCTTTTCGCCCGTAAACCTGCAATTCCTGTGCGAAATAGCCCGGTTTACCATCACTTTGCAGAAAATCTTTCAGCGTTGTACCGCCCTGCTCAATCGAACGCAGCAACACCGCTTTAATCACCCGAGCTAACAATTCACACTCTGCCAGCGACAGTGATGACGCCAGCCGATCCGGATGGATCCCCGCCGCAAACAGTGATTCGCTGGCATAGATATTCCCTACCCCTACCACCAGCTTGTTATCCATCAGCCACGGTTTAATCGCCGTTTTTTTCTTCGCGCACTTCTGATGCAGATACTCACCATTGAAATCGTCGCTGAGCGGCTCCGGTCCAAGATGGGCCAGCACATTATGCCCTTCCAGCTCTTTGGTCCACAGCCAGGCACCAAAGCGGCGCGGATCGGTGTAGCGCAGCACTTTACCGTTGCTCATCACCAAATCCACATGGTCATGCTTTTCAGGGGGAAGTTCTTCTGGAAGGATGCGCAGGCTGCCAGACATCCCCAAATGAATGATAATCCAGCCCTCAGGCAGCTCCAGCAGCAAATATTTAGCCCGCCGCTGCACGCTAAGCACTGGTTGGTCGCTTAAACGGTAGATCTCTTCTGAAACCGGCCAGCGCAAGCGTCCGTTGCGCACCACTGCATGAAGAATGGTTGCACCAACGAGATGCGGTTCTATGCCGCGGCGGCTGGTTTCAACTTCGGGTAATTCAGGCATAGCATCTCCAGGAATGAACAGATGCAGTCAATATGGGGGCAAGCAGATAACAAAAAACCCCGCCGGAGCGAGGTTTTTTGTTACATCAAAGCGAGAATTATTTGATTTTCGCTTCTTTGTAGATCACGTGCTGGCGAACAACTGGATCGAATTTTTTCAGTTCCAGTTTTTCCGGCTTAGTACGTTTGTTCTTCGTAGTGGTATAGAAGTGACCAGTACCAGCAGAAGAAACCAGCTTGATTTTCTCACGAATACCTTTAGCCATGATTTATTTCCTCTAAGTACTTAGTACTTTTCGCCACGGGCACGCAGTTCAGCCAGAACTGTATCGATGCCTTTTTTATCGATTACACGCATACCTTTAGCAGATACGCGCAGGGTGACAAAACGCTTCTCGCTCTCAACCCAGAAACG
>OGDF01001533.1_pt1 | contig 33797 bp, 34 predicted proteins | sample 1570141 | NCBI WGS metagenome assembly OGDF01 (sample SAMEA4370581, study PRJEB24528) | human gut metagenome | reverse complement strand
ATGAGAAAACCCTATTTTGGCAAAAATGCCAAAATAGGGTTTATCTACAGTCTGAGATCCTATCTTTATTAAGATAGGATCTTTCTTTTTATGTTTTGTCCCTCAAGAATAACGCAAACATAATAACTTTTGTGTAATAACTTTTGTGTAATAACTTTTGTGTTTGTTATTATTCTACCGTATTTCCTCCAGGCTTATTGGGAAATAGTAACATGATTTCAAAAATACCATTTTGATTGATAACTTTACATTTCCCGCCCATTTTTTGCATCATATTTCGTACGCTCTGAATACCAATCCCTGTACTTTCAACATCTTTTTCCTCAGAACGTATATAGTTCCAAAAACGAATTCCTACCCAATCATTATTGTCGATAAATGAAATTCCAATAGGAAAATTTTCATCCGCATATTTTATAATATTAGAAGCAATATTATCCATAATGCGAACAATACATTCTGTTGAAATACAAACTCTTTTTTGTGGCCAATGAGATTTAAAGGAAACGTTAAAACCGTTTTGTTCTAGATAAGCGATTGTTTCTGAGATCGTATCATAAAAGATTGTTTCAATCCATTCATCTTGTTCTAATTCAATATCCGTTTCACCGCTTACCAAAGCATATTCAAAAAGATGATCTGTAAGTTGTTTCAGACGACGTGCCTTTAAATCAATCTTTTCTAAATAATGTTCTTGTTGTGCACGATCTTGATAGGCGCCTTTCTTTAAAATCTCAGTATACAAAATAATAGATGTAATTGGTGTTCGTAAATCATGAGACATTTCTGTAATCATTCGCTGATTTTCTCTAACCAGTTCTCCTTCTTTTAAAATGAGTTTGTGAAAAGAAAGCCGCATGTTTTCAAGGCCACTGGCCAGAGCCGCGATTTCATCATTTCCCTTTACGGTGATCGGGTAATCCAAACTTCCACCTTCAAGAATATCAATTTCATCACTTAACTGTGCCAAATACGACATTTTCTGACGAATACCTAACAAGACAAATAAAACAAAGGTGCAAAAACATAAAATTAATTCTGTTATAAAAGCATAATTATAAAATTGATAACTGTAAGGACCAATGATTGAAACCAAAACTTCACCATCGGTGAGTTGAACTGAGAAATATTCTTCCAGCGGGTAGTTATCAATAGCAATTTCATCTTCCCATAAATCCTGGTCTGGAAATTTTGAATCAAACAATACATAGTTATCTTTTATTACTTGTAAGTACAGGATTTTGTTTTGTTTGGCCCATTCCCATAGTTTTTCATCATTTTTAGAACTAATGGATTGTTCGTTAACATATTGCTGCATCTCACCTATTTTTTCGACATCTCGTCTTTCAATATAGTTTGTCTTTTCAAAGTAATGATTTATGATGGTATTGCTTGCATAATCTATAGCCAGAAATAACAAAAAAGATGCAAATGCCGAGAAGATTAACAATCGAAAAAGTTGCATATACAAAGAATCGCGTTTAATCTTTGTCAGTGTCAAATTTATACCCCTTCCCCCATACAGTTTTAATGTATGTCGGATTTTTAGGATCTTTCTCTACTTTTACGCGCAATTTCCTAATGTGAACCATTACTGTGCTGTTGCAAGAATAAAAGTATGGTTCGTCCCAAACATTTTCATATATCTTCTGAGCCGAAAAAATCATTTTAGGATGCTTCATAAGCAGTAATAAGATATGATATTCGATATCTGACATTGTTACCTCTTCATCTGCAAGGTAAACGGAGTTAAAAGATTTATGTATTCTGATTTCTCCGCTTGATATCCATTCTTCTGCATCCGTTTCGTTATTGACACGGCCAAGATAAATATTGTAGCGTCTAACCAATGCTTTTACTCGACCTAAAAGTTCTGCGTAAGAAAATGGTTTGGGGAGATAATCATCTCCTCCTGCCATTAATCCGATTAATTTATCGGATTCCTGAGCTTTGGCAGTAAGAAAAAGCACCGGAACATTAGAATGTTTTCGTATTTCTTCACATGTGCGTAATCCGCTAATGCCGGGCATCATTATATCAAGAATGACCAAATCAGTTTCTTCAGATAAAAGTTCTAATCCACGTTTTCCATTTTCAGCTTCATGGATAATATAATTTTCGCTTTCAAGAAGTATTCGGATACTTTCCCGGATATCTTCATCATCTTCAATTAGCAAAATCGTTCCATTACTCATTTTGATCTCCACACTCTCTTCTAGGCATGTACCCGAGGGTATCAGCTTGACGAACAGATATTTCTTTAAAAAAAGCGTCTTTAAATTTATTATTTATGATTATTTTATCGGCTTGAAGCAAAATAATAATTGTTGATCCCCCAAAGGCGAAAAAACCTTTTTCTTGTAAACCTTCAACGTACATTTTATGAGGATGATTACAAATTTTTCCTATCATTAATGCCCCGACTTCCATTTGAATAACATCTCCAAACTTTTGGGAGCGAATAATTTCATAGGCTCGACAATTTTCAGTATATACTGAGCGGCTGCCATAAGCGATAGGACGCACACAATGTAGTATGCCTTTGATTCGTCTGGTCGCCGAAGCTTCTCCACTACAAGAATAACTATATCTGTGATAATGTTGCGGAGTCATTCGAAAGATGAAACAAAGACCGTTACTATATTTATCTGCAAGCATGGGATCTCTTAAAAGCTGCGAGATATCATATGTTGCATTTTTTATTTTAAAAATCTTATCTGATGAAATTTTATGAATGCTAAGCCATCCATCACAGGGACTAACCAATTGATCCTCTTCATATTTTAATAACTTGTCTTGGCGTTTTCTAGTGAAAAAGTCATTAAAAGAATGATAAGGACCTAAAGAATATTCTCGCATATCTATTTGATATTTTTTTATAAAAAATGGTACCATCCATGCAGACGTGTGACTATCAAGATAAAGACTACAACATTTTGAAAACCAAGGTTGCGTCAAAATTTTTAAACAACCTCGTCCTGGAATTGTTGAATACAGAAAATTAATAATTGCCGTTTCTTTCATTGTATATTTAGCCCCACACTTACTAACAAAATAACAAATTCAGCAACACCCGTAAAGACCAAAGCAATTTTTCCTGCAAAATATGGTTTTTTAATATGTAATGGCAGAACAAAAGCAACAGCTGTTAATGCCATCACAGTTACCAATATGTTTTGACCATTAGTGTGAGGATTCCCTGCAGCTACAAAAGCTAGTGGTTGAATTAAAGCTGCTGATGTGACAGGAAGTCCGAGATAATATTTACGTTTGCCCGTATCATGCTTTTGACGCTCTTCTTCCATTACATTAAAATATGCCAAGCGAATGAGGCCGCATAAAACATAAAGACCGCCAACTATCATTACTACTTTCCCATGATTGCAGGCTTGATAAACCAATAACGCTGGTAAGACACAGAAACAAATTAAATCACTTAATGAGTCAATCTGAACACCAAATCTTTTTTCATTTTCGGTACGGTCTTTTGTTGAAGCAACCATACCATCAAACATATCACAAAGCCCTGCAACCATTAGACATATTAAAGCGGTTCTGAACTCTCCTGCGATTACTTGAACAATACCAAATAATCCTGTTAACATTCCAATATATGTAAGTACCACTGTATAATTATAGTACCCGCAAAGTTTAAATTTATTTTCGCTCATAATTTCACCATCACTTTCAAAAAAACACGCATTAAGATACTGCTGCAGCAAAGAAGATACTATACGCCAGAATACACCATGGTTTACCAATGATTATGATCATTATAAAACGCCATGTTTTCATTTTTGTAATTCCAGTAAAATAACAAAGAAAATCATCTGGGAATAAAGGTAATAGCATGGCAAGAAACAACATCGTTGAAAACGATTTACTTTTTGCCGCCCATGAACTCCAACGGTCATAACGTTTTCCTCGAAACATTTTTGTAATAAGGGTTTGCCCAAAAGTCCGTGCTAATAAAAATGCACAAATAGAGCCAAGAGAAATACCGATATAATTACACCAAAACCCTCCAGCCCATCCAAACAGCACACCGCCAACTGCACAGCCAAAAAAACCAGGTAAAACTGGCAAAACAACTTGAGCTGCCTGGATAAGTGTCAGAATAATTGGTCCTAAAGCGCCAAATCCATTGATATATTCTCGCAATGATGCTACAGAATTGAATTGCCCATCAAAATAGGCCTTTAATAGCAAAAGACATAGACCGGTGCAAAAAAGCATTAGCAAAATGGTTGACCAAGTCTTCCATTTAATTGTCATAGTTTCACCCCACTGCGATACTTTCTTTTTTATCCATTTCTTTTAAAACTTCTTTTACTTTTTTCTTATATTCCTTAGCTTGAGCATTCCATAATTCATAATTCTTTTCATGACGATGATCTGAAAAATCATACATTGAATTCAATTTTTTTCCTAGGAAAGCAGTTGTTTTCTCAGCACCACGCAAATTTAAGTGATCCCCGTTATCTAAGCTATCGTGCTTCCAATCGATTTTCATTGTATCGACTTGAATATTCAAATCAATGTATGGTAACTTCTTCTGACTCGCTAGCGATTTAAGTGCATTGTGTTTTTCATAGTTATAGTTCATAGGAGATGGTGCACTGACAAGCATAAGATCAATGTTGTTTCGCTCACAAAGATTCTGAATTTGATCTAAATAGTATTCACAGTTGCTTGAAATTGTTGCCAGTCCATTCGTCTTATGCATGTATTCGCCGCCAGAATAGGGCGCAATCAAATCGCGTAAAACGAAGCCTTTGTAATCCAAACGTGCAAATCGTTTATTACTAAAATATGTTTTCCAAATATCATGATAGGCAATTGCTGGGCAATAATAATTTACCATCGTTGTTAATGTATCACTTAAGCCGCTTAGACCTTTTCTTTCACGAAAAATGGTGTTTGTTTCAAGCACTACAACTTTGGGTTGCTGTGTTTTAAGCGCTGATTTTAACATATAATAAGATTCTTGTATATTTTGCGCAGACTGTGTACCTGAATAGGAAGATATCCCATACTGATTCCAAAGCTGCATTGGCGAAAATGAGCAATAACTCAAACTATCACCTAATAATAGAACATCTAATGTCCGTGGCGATTCATTTTGTAGTTCAACAATGGTGCGGCATCGATCCGGAAGTCGCTCCGGATGATGTCGCACTTCACGTAACACCAGATAAGATCCGCCAAAAACACTTCCTGCAGCTATAACAATAAGAAGACAAAAACTAATAATTATTTTGAACGTGCTATTAAAATCCCGCATAAATTAAATCCACCTGTTGATAACCATATCCGTAAGCGCCAAAAATTACTATTGAAAGTATCAAAAAACTATACAATATAGAACGAGAAATGATAGGCATTTTAACTAGGGTATCGTTAGAAATCATATTTCTTTCACGAAGATAGCCGATCAATGCTACGATCCCCACACCAAAAACAACAGCCTGAAAATCTCCAATATCTAGCCCCAATTGAAATAAAGAACCATCAAAAAGCTTGTTTATCATTGGTTTTTGGAAAATACTAGCGAACATTTCAATGCCTGCTTTTAATCCTTGAGCTCTAAAAAACAGTTCACCAACAACAATAATTATCCATGTTTTTACCATCTGTACTAATTGCCAGTAAGATGCTTTGTCGTTGATATGAAATAATACTACAATTCGTTCTCGCACAGGATCAAAAGCCGCGCTTAACAGCAAAATGACAAAATAGTACATGCCAAAAAAGATATAATTCCAATTAGCACCATGCCAGATCCCGTTGATCAGCCAAACTGGAAACAAGCTTATTGCTGTTACACCCAATCGAGTAACATATTTACTCAAATGTTTGCGACCAAACCTATTCCACTTTTTTACGAATTGAGAGGTTGAAACCGGGAAAAAAACATACGTTTTTAACCAAATGCCCAAGGTAATATGCCAACGACGCCAAAATTCAGCTGCATTTTTAGAAGCAAAAGGCTGTCTAAAGTTCTCTGGCAAATCTATATCAAAGATCTTCCCGCTTCCAATAACAATGTCCATACAACCTGAAAATTCCATATAAAGTTGTATTGTATAGGCTATTGCTGCGATAACAACAATGGCACCACTATATTGATGATGATTATCAAATACATTTCCCACCAACACATTTAATCGATCTGCAATAATGATTTTTTTGAATAAACCCCAAAATATTCGGAGAATGCCTAAACGTAAATTCTCCTTGCGAATGGACGATCCACTGAATAATTGATCCCCTGTTTGATGAAACATACTAATGGGACCTTCCATAATCTGTGGAAAGAAAGCAAGATACAATGCCAATTTTCCTAAATGTTGCTGTGCTGGGATTTTTTCCCAATACACATCAATGATGTAGCTAATGGCTTGTAATGTGTAGAATGATATGCCAATCGGAAGGATTATTTTTTCAATAGAAAAGCCACCACTTTGCCAACCCAAACTTGTCATCAGAATATTAACATTTGTAAAGAAAAAATTTGAATACTTTAGATAGCCTAATACGGCTACAAGTGTAAGAACGCCTCCGGCAAGAACAAAACGTTCTTGCCTTTGAAAGGCTTCTTTTATGGCATGTTTTTCATCCTGATTTGCCTGTGATAACGCAAGATTTCTTTTTTCTTGCAAATGCATTAACAAAATCCCGATGTAATGGATGAACACGGTTGTTCCCATCAATACCAGCACAAGTTTACCGCTGAATGAATAGAAAAATAGATAGCTGGCAATGAGTAAGACCATCCAACGATATTTTTGCGCTGATAATTGATAGGAGATTATTACCAGCGGCAAAAACAATAACAAATAAAGAGGTGTATTGTATGCCATACGTTACTCTGATTGAAGCCGCGAAATCATCGCTTGCATAGAAGCTAAAGAATTAAAATTTTCCGGTACCATTTCTTTTGCTTCAATTCGAATGTCAAAAACGGTTTCTAATTCTGCAATTAGACTTACGATGGCAAATGAATCCAAAATCTGATTACTGATTAATGCTGTTTCATTTTCCCAATCAATACTGTCGTCAAGTTCCATTAATACGTTTAAAAGATTATCCATTTCTTTCCTCCTGACTCATATTCAACGTCCATGTTTCTATATTATTGCGTATTAATTTCCAACCATTCTCTTTGCTATAAAGTAAAATTTTTGGAAGAGCATGACTTAGAAATAATGACATTCCTTCAGTCATGGTATAGGCTCCCGCAATTTTAAAAACCAACACATCATTGTTAAAAAGTGTGTATTCATATTTTTGCACTAAAATATCATTGGTCGTGCAAAGAGCGCCGCATATGCACCATGGTTTTGATTTTTTTCCTGCTTTTCGCGATAAAACATGAAAATGTGGATGATACATTCCGCGAATTTGTCCATTATAATGCAGATGATGCATACCACCATCTACGATGGCATAATTTGAATCCTCAGTTGACTTTGTATCGATGACACGTGTAAGATATGTACCGCAATCTGAGGCAAATGCACGTCCCATTTCTAAGGTAACATGTCCGCACCACGTCATATCAGCAATTGCCGAGCAGATCTTTTTTAGTTCTTCGATCATTTCATTATTCTTGCCCTGGAAAAGTGGAACAGCAAGCCCTGGACCAAATTCTAACGCATCAAACTGAAATCCATAGGATTCATTAATCTTTTCTAAAAAATGATCTAGATACATCAATTCAGACAATGTTTTTTCAATACGTTTTTGAGTTCCAGAAAAATAATGAAGTCCTTTTATATTTATAAACGGCCATTGTTCTCTGCTTTCTATGAGTTGAAAAATTGTTGTTTCATCCATTCCAAATTGATTGCCGCTGCTTAACCGTAATAATACATTTACGGTTTGATGATGTTCGTTGCTCCATGCACCAACCAATGCAAATTGCTGCGGTGATTCTATACTGACAAGGCAGGCCCCATCATAATAATCAAGAATGCGAAAAATATCTTTTTTTCTTTTTAAAACGCCAGATATTAGAATTTTATGCGCAGGAATGTTGTGTGTTCTGCAAATTTCAAATTCACCAGGTGAACATACTTCAATACGATCCACAAATTCTGCGATGGGCGTCACAAGAAACGGATTGGCTTTCATCGCAAAACATAATCCAATGCGATCAAGAGTACATTCTTTAAACTCTGTAATAGTGGATGAAAGTTGATCTGTATCGAAAATATACATTGGTGTTTCGTATTGCATTAATACGTCTTCAAGTAATGCATTGTTCATCGTCGAATCCTTTCCAGTTTCTGTTGAAGTGCTTTTCGATCGGTTTTGCCGTTTTTATTGAGTGGCAGCTCATCAACCTGAATGAGGCGATGCGGCACCATATAGGTTGGTAGTTTTTGTTTCAGCATCTGACGAATATGCTCATGACTTTCGTGACCCATATAAAAAGCAACCAAATGATAATGTTTTTCATCCATCAAACAGCAGCATCGTTCAACACCATTGATGCAATAAATTGCACTTTCAATTTCTTCCAATTCAATGCGATGGCCCATATGCTTGATTTGAAAATCTTTACGTCCTGAAAAATATAAGATACCTTCTTCATCGTAATAGCCTATATCTCCAGTTTTATAATATCGCTTTGTTATCCCCTCAAATTGATTGCTATTAGGAAATCTTTTTTGCGTTTCAACTGGATTATGATAGTATCCAATTGCTAAGGATTCTCCCGAAACACAAATTTCACCGTTGACGCCAGGTGTTTTTATAATATGATCTTTTTCATCCAACAAAAAAATTTCTCTTCCTTCAAAAGCAATGCCAATCGGTATTTTTTCATCATCAGAATATTTCTTGTTGATCTTATGGAATGCGCAATTACATGTGATTTCTGTTGGTCCATATAGATTATAAAAACGTGTTTTTGGTAATGCTTCTTGCCATCGACTCAATTGTTTAGGCGGCATAACTTCACCGCTAAACATAACCAAGCGCACGGTTGATGGAACCTTATACTCCAGACCTTTTAAAGCAGATACCAAGGTTAATGCGGAAACCGCCCAGATTAAAACAGTTACTCTTTTGTCGCATAAATAATCCAATAATAATGCTGGTGTCGAGAAAAAAGATTTTGGAATTAAAACCAAAGTAGCACCTGTAAAAAGACTGGTATAAATATCCTTTACAGAAATATCGAAATCAAATGGCGCTTGATTTCCCAATTTGTCCTCATGCGAAATCTCTATTGTTTGAACAAATCTCTTAATAAACTTTCCTACTGCTTCATGACTTACAACAATACATTTTGGTGTACCAGTAGAGCCAGATGTAAAAATACCATAAAGCAAGTCTTGCGAAGTAGCGTTTTGACGAATATTGTTTAGTAAGTTTTTATCAATATTTTTTTCTTCATTTAAGGACTTTATTGTTTTAACCGTTGAAAATGTTGTCAAAATTTCCAGATTGTTTTCTGCTTTTGCCCCACAGAGAACGAGCGCTGGAGACAGCGTTTCAAAGATTTTTTTCATTCGTTCAACTGGTTGTGCTGGATCAATAATGATATAAAAGCAGCCAGCATACACCGTGCCTAACATTGCACAAAACGTTTCTATGCTTTTCTCGGCAATAATAGCAACGGGTTGTCCAGGGCGAGTCACTTGGGCAATGGCCGTACCAAATTTTTGGGATGATTGCTGGAGATTTTCCCAGGTTATAGATCGTTGCCCTTCTTCAACGGCAATATGTGCAGGCATTTTTTTTGCTGTTGTCTCTAAAAATTCTAGAATGTTATTCATAATCGCTCCTTTCAAGATACTTCAATTATTACATTGAATTCTAAAAGGATTCTAAACGAAACATAAATGATTCTAAAAAAACAGGCCGTATTCATCGTTTGATAAATACGGCCTGTTCATTATACAGTTTCTCCACTTAAATGGAGTTCACAACGGCTTTCAATATGTTGAGTGTTAAAATAAAGTTCTTCCAACGGGATCCATTTCTTTTTAAAGACATCGGCCCACTCTTTTCCGTTACGTTTAATAATTCGACGCAATTGTTCTTCAGGAGAAATCGTTAAAAATATATGTAAATCCGAATAATCCCAAAGGTGAGAATTGCAGCTATACGCGCCCTCGAGAATGATGAATGAGGATGGATGGCAAGAAATTGTAGGCTTATAGGATCGAGTATGGCAATCGTATGGGTGATAATGACATGTTTCACCTCGTAGCAAAGGTTGAAGAACTTCAACTTCCAATCTTTCCCAATCAATATTTTCTCCGGGCATAGATAAACGTTCATCATTGATTTGTTCCGGACGGAGAAAAAAGTCATCCATATGAATGACTTCGCAGTTTGTACATTGTCTTAGCGATTCAGCAAGAGAAGTTTTACCTGATCCGCATCGTCCATCAATAGCAATGATAACACGCTTCTGCGTTTGTTTCAGCGCACGAACTTCTGCAAGGATACGAGAAATATTATTCATAATGACTACTCCGATATGATAGCGTTTGATTTTTTGAAAGGTACCAACCCTGTTCGATTCAATGCAATCATAACGCTAGGAATTAATGCAAACTGTAAAATAATTCCTGGAACAGCATTTAAAAAAGCGCCTGCTAAAAACATTTGGACGGTGAATCCACCACTTCCACCAATACCCAACAATGCAATTTCCACCATTCCCCACACAATGCGTCCCGCAATCATTGCTGCAATCATGCAGCGATACAATGCACGAACACATTGCCAGCGAGAGTGTGCATAAAGGTAACCAATCACAGCGCCGTACGTTAGTAACTCAAAGCTCATAGCAATACCTGTTGGAAAAATAACCGGCATGCCAAAAAGTGCATAACGCAAAAGCGGTAAAATTACGCCAACCAACCCACCATAACGCCAACCACAAATTAGCCCGCATAGCAAAACTGGAATATGCATCGGAAGCAACATATTGCCAATTTGAGGAACCTGTCCAGTAAAAAATGGTAAGACTAAGCCTAAGGCAAGAAACATTGCTGCTAATGTCAGATTTTTTATTCTTAAACTCAAATATCCTCTCTCCCTTCTTTTTGTTCAATTTGAAATGATACATATCATTAGTATAGCCTGAGATACCATGTTTATTCAATACACATATCTTGCATTAAAATAAAAACGGTCCTAAAGATTAGAACCGTTCTACAAACTATGCCATTTCATCACGAAGTGCATCAATGATGTTCTCTTTTTTTATTTTACGTGTAGCATACAGCATGGTTAGAAAAATAATCAGAAGCACACCTAAAACACTTAATAAAAGACTGAGCCATGGGGGCTGATAGCTCAAATTCTCTGCCCCACCTTCCGTCATTCCTATATGAATTAGGAAACTACTAAGTACTGCAAGCGGCAGCCCAAGGATTAAAGTCCATCCTCCATAAATGGCACATTCAATTCTCATCATTCGGTCAAAAGAACCTTCTCCCATACCAACAGAGCGCAGCATAGCCAATTCTCGACGACGCAAACGAATGTTTGTTGCAATGGTGTTGAAAACATTGGCAATGGCAATCAGTGTGATCATGCCAATAAATACTCCGCTGAACAATCGAATGATAAACAGCAGATTACGGTTTTCTTCGAGCATAGCATGAACATTGGTAAGTGAATAATTTAAGGTAGATCCGTACTGATCCAAAATTTCCTGAATGTCTTCAAGCGTTTGCTGCGGATGTTCGCTCTGAAAAGTCATGCCTAGAATCAATGGTGTTTCATTTTCAAAAAGACTGTCTTTCAGCGACCATGGTACAAGGACTTCAAACATATATGGCTGTTCGCCAGCTTTATATGTTGATGAAGGCGGAATATCTGGCAGCATTGAATCAATAAGTTCAACCTTTTGGGATTCATGATTCATCACAAAAGAAATCGTGTCTTGCGTAAACATATCAGATGTGTCATCATCCAATAACGCTGCAATACCAATTAAAGCATCCTCTTCTACACCCAGATTTGATCGAAATGCTTCAAAGCTTTCGTCATCCAAAACCTCAAAAAGAATGGTTAGATCCGTTGAAGCTGCTGTTGCTGGTAATGATAGTACCTGGCGAAGCTCATCAGAAAAAGACGCTGCTTCAATTTCGAAGGATTTTCGATAGATACTTTGTAAATTGCTGTCTGAGACACTAGGTAATGATTGTAAGGAAGTATAGAGAGAAAATAAATCCTCTTCCTCCATATGATCAACGGTCAATCCAATGTCATAGTTCGTTACAGCAGCAGCTCCCTCTGCCGTGTGTTGCAAATCCAAACTGAAAGCATTTGCTGATACAAAAAGCAGTATGCTCAACACGAGAGAAGCAACGATACTCCTATATCGACGTTTATTTCTTTTGAAATTTTTTAACGCAAGAGCAGCTTCAAAGTTTAGTCTTTTATTAAGCTTTGAGGAAATGCGTTTCGGAGTGCTATCATCAAGAAATGAACCATTCCTGCGAATGCATTCCAAAATTGGCGTTTTTAACGCTTTACGTGCTGGAATGGACGCAGAAATTAATATGGTTGCCATACTTAATAAAAGACCCAAAACCAACGCTAGCGGTGAAATATTTAGAGTCAATGGAACACTATCATAAAGCACATTGTTAAAATTCTCGGATACAAGATGAAGGATCAAAGCGATAGCGGGCAACCCGATCAATATGCCAATTGGAATACCCATTAGACCAATACAAAATCCTTCAAATAAAACAGAGTAGCGCAGTTGTTTTGGTGTAGCGCCAACAGAAAGTAATATCCCCAACTGCTGCATACGTTCTCCAAGGGAAATGTTGAACGCATTATAGATCAGGAAAATGGATCCAATCATAATAAAAACAATTAATATGCCACCGACTGTAAATAGCAGCGTGTTAAATAGCGAATCATCGGATAATCCCAAAAATCTTAATACATTGTCATTATAGATCATGCTTTCGGTAAAATCTTCTGCGTAATCTCTCGCTTGGGCAGGATCTTTTAAATCGACGAAGGCACTAACACTGTTTGCAGTGACAGAATCATTTTCAGAAGTAATGATTGTATACCCTGGTGCTTCTGTAATTTCAAAGCTGGGCCTTTGATAAAAGCCTACTATCGTAAAGGCTTTAGATTCTGTGTTTACAAGTTGTTCTTCATCATATTGATAGGGCGTATCTTGGCCTAAAGCCTCTCCGTCCTTGGTTACGCGTTGACCAAGATTAAAGGTTACAGTATCACCGAGTGATAAATGAACACCGCCATTTGAGGACAAATGTGCGGGAACGATAATTTCTTGTGTTGTTTCAGGCATCCGTCCGCTAATCAAAGTGATCGGCAAAACATCCGTTGTTTCCTCATTGAAACCAGCGAGAAACACATATGGCTTATCAGGATTTTGACTGTTTTCAAGACGTGCATACCCTAAGTTAGCAAACGATGCAATATTTTTGACACAAGGCTCTTGTTTCTGGGATTGAAGAAACTCATTGTCTACGTTCGTGGAGCCTACTTCCCAATGACCATATTTATCAAGAGCGCCCGAAACCATATAACTTTGCAACGAAGTGACAAAGCAAAGTATTCCTGTAATCAGCACCGTTGATAAAATAACCCCAGCAATTGTAATCATGGTACGCGCACGATGTCTTTTAAGATTTTGCCAGGCAATTTTATTAAAAACATTCATCATCATTACACCTGTCTTTCGTCACGAATCACGCGTCCGTCGGCAATAGTAATGATGCGATCTGCTTGCAATGCAATGTCTTCGTCATGAGTCACCAGGATCAAGGTCTGGCCATAGATATGATGACTTTCTCTTAAAAGACTGATAATTTCTTGACTATTTTTGCTGTCCAAACTCCCTGTTGGTTCATCGGCGAGCATAACCGCTGGTGCATTCATAAGCGCACGGCCAATTGCGACACGTTGTTGTTGTCCGCCAGAAAGTTGATTTGGCAAATGATATCGGCGTTTTTCTAGTCCCAATAACGCAATTAATTCATTTAATCGTTGTTTATTGACACGACGACGATCCATTAAAATTGGCAGCATAATATTTTCTTCAACAGTCAGTGTTGGAATAAGATTGTGAAATTGGTAAATCAATCCTACTTGACGACGACGAAAGATTGCTAACTTTTCTTTTGATTGTGCGTAAACGTCTTGTCCGTTTAAAAAAATTTTTCCACTTGTCGGCACGTCTACTCCTGCGATAATATGAAGCAGCGTTGATTTTCCAGATCCTGAAGTGCCGACGATAGCCACAAACTCGCCATGATCTATTGTGAGTGAAACATGATCTAAAGCTGTTACCTGCGCATCACCCTTACCATATCGCTTGCAGACATCTTGAACACATAAAAAGTCCATAGATATAACCTCCTTTGTTATGGATGATCTATAGTATAAAATGTTAAGATGACAATAGTATGAATCTAAGGTGACGAATCTATCATCTTGGAAAACGAATGACAAACATCGCTCCGCCTTTAGCGTGGTTTTTGGCCTTGATAGTGCCATTTTGTCGCACAATAATAGCTTTACTTAAGGCTAAACCAATACCAAAGCCTGAATTTGAACGGTTATTTCCTTGATAGAAACGTTCAAAAATATGTGTCAGATCACTGGTGTTGAATCCTGGTCCATTATCACAAATGATGATCTGTGAAAATAAAAGAGTATTTTCGGCGCAAATATGTATTGTTCCACCATCCTTGATATGGTCAATGGAATTCTTGACAATATTTTGCAACGCTTCCGTCGTCCAGACAGGATCGAGATGCAGAATCATGTCTGGTTGAATTTTTTGCTCTAAGTGAATCTCATGCAGTTCTATTGAAATCGCCAATTGTTGGCATACTCGAGAAACAATGTCTTGAAGTGCAACGTCCTTCTTATCAAAAGGGACAAGTCCAGCATCCAAGCGTGACAGTTTCAATAACGTTGTCAACAGCCAATCCATCTGCTGATATAACACGTTCATTTCCCTCATCAGCTTCTGACATGTTGCGGAATCGTGACAACGTTCTAATCGATTCAAGATCAGTTCGGCAGCCGTTAATGGCGTGCGCAATTGATGAGCAATATCTGCCAGCGCGTTCGAAAGGTTTGTTTTCTCTTTTCGTAGTTCTTCATTCTGCTCTCTTATTCTTAATGTCATTTTGGCAATTTCATTCTCAAGAATTGCTAATTCTCCTTCTTCTTCTTCTGTACCTATAAATACTCTATCCGATTGATGCAGAATTAAATCGATTTCCTCTGCGATTTCGGAAAGGCGCAGATACCGTGACCGTGTGAAAAGAAAGAAAAGAGCGCCATATCCAACTGTAGCCAGGCATAAGCCAGCAACATTTGAAATATCTAATAAATATCCTATAAGCACATTGAAAATAAACCACATGAAGAATGCACATGCAAAATCTTTGACTTCCTTATTGCGAAACATGATCATCCCCCAAACGATATCCCATCCCTCTTACTGTTATAATTATTTGCGGGCGAGACGGATCCGTTTCTATCTTTTCACGCAATCGCTTAATGTAAACTGTTAATGTGTTATCATTGACGAATTCACCTGCTGCATCCCAGAGTGCATCCAGTAACTGTGTACGTGAAAGAATTAGTAAAGGGTGATTAATAAAAATCAGTAAAAGTCGATACTCTACAGCTGTGAGAAAACATTCTACGCCGTTTTTCTTTACAATACCACTTGCCATGTCAACGACTAAATCTCCTATAGTAAACAAAGTTTCCACTTGATTCTTTCTTAATGCAGCAGCAATTCGTGCTAATAATTCACGTGGTCTAAAAGGCTTAATGATATAATCAACCGCCCCAAGATTCAATCCGGTTACAACGCTGCTCTCATCCCCAGAAGCGGTCAAAAAAATGATGGGAATGTTGATTTGAGAATGTATTTCTGTCAATAACGAAAAGCCATTGCCGTCCGGCAACGTGACATCCACTAAAGCCAAATCGATCTTTTCAATCTTTTCTTGTCCAAGGAAAAAAAGCGCATCTTTTTGACCGCTAGCGTAAAGCACTTGATAGCCTTCGTTACGCAATATCTCCATAAGATGAGTAGAAATTGCCAGATCATCTTCAACCAATAAAATGACAGCCATCATGTCATCCTTCTTTCTAAACATTATTAATTTTCATTTTAAAAAATTTTTTCTCAGCCTTCAAGCGATGCCAGATGACATTTTTGTCATAAAAAAACCTGCCAACAAGGATGGTCACAGTTAGCAGGTTTTTAATATTGTTTTATTTTTTGGCAATAACACATAGCCAGTGCTTTGAAGTGTTTTGATCAACAGAAAACTCGGAAAATCCTGCCTCCTTTAAAATGCGAATAAGTTGCATTTTAGTGTAAACACGAATCCCTTCTACTTTTTTGGACCACTGCTCCTCTGCATTATTTTCTCCATCAGATTCATTGACAATCATAAAAATTCCACCAGATTGCAATATGCGATACACTTCTTTAAAACTTTCAAGAGGACCTGGCCAAAAATATATGGTTTCGAAAGCACTCGCCAAATCAAATGAAGCATCTGCAAAAGGTAATGCCGATACATCTGCTTTCATAACTTGCATGCGTTTTGTTATAATATCACCTTTGTTATATTTTGTTGCCGCTGCTACAGACACCTCTGAATAGTCGATCGCCGTTACTTTAGCTGACGGGAACATTCGACGCAATTCAGCGGCATTTTTCCCACCACCACATCCTATTTCAAGTATTTCAGCAGGTGAAAACAGCTTCAAATGTGCCAATCCCCACGCAGAGACCTTCGAATGTCGAAAGTTCATCCGTTTAATCATTAGCTTCCCAAGAAAACCGGTTGGTTTGCGTGTGTTTTCGTGAAAATCTTTAATTTTTCCCATGTATTTATCACCCTGTCATCGATTAAAGTTTCTATAGAATTTTACCATTTTTTCTCGAACGAAACCACACCGTGGCATACTTTCTCTCTTCATATTGACACTACAAAAAAATCGTACTATGATAAATCAATTGATTAAAGATAAAAGAAGTTCTTAATTGATGGGTAATGAACAAAAACAAAATCAACTTAGAAAAAGTTGGCGCCGCTCTAAAACAGAGAAACCAAATTTTCAAAATCCAAATCCTATTGTCTGTCCGCCCACTTGGTATTTTGATAATTTAGCATTTATCGGTGATGAAATTGTTGGTTGCTTTCTTATTAAAACTGAGAATGGTTTAGTTCTTCTTGACTGTATGAATCCCGACAAACGCTGTAAGCTGTTAATAGAACAAGGTATTAAGCAGCTTGGGGAATCTGTTGATGATCTATATGCTATCGTTATCAGCCATGGCCATGGCGATCATTTTGGCAATGCAGCATATTTTCAAAAACAATATCATGCTAAAATCTATATGTCAAAAACAGATTATGAACTTGCTAAAAATATGCCGAACGCTCTTCCCTGGGAACCCGTTCAATTCCATGTAGATGAATTCCTTCAAGATAACGGCCTGCTCTCTTTTGGGTTGATTCAATTGCATTCTATTTCTACCCCAGGCCATACCAAAGGATGCTTTTCCTTTATTATTCCAGTAACAGATGAAGGTCGTCCACATACAATGGCATTATGGGGTGGTTCTGGAATCATGCCAGATACTGATAAAAATGAGTATCATCAGTCCCTGATAAAGTTTACCAATGTATGCAAAGAATTTCATGTTGATGGTGCCATATCCACACATCCTTGCTTGGATATGGGGCTTATGCGTTATGAAATGATTCGGAACATTACAGATGGAATGCCAAATCCATTCATAATGGGAGAAGATGGCTATCGTTATTATGAACAGAAATTTTATGATTATGTAGTTCCTAAAAAATGAAAAATAAAACCTCCCGTAAAACAATAAAATGAGATGAATCATTTACTTGTTTTTCACAGGAGGTCTTATTTTTTACCAACAATTTATGTAGGTATTCCCATGTTATTTCGTTTTTATCCTCAATTTTTCACATTCTCTGCCTTATCCATTTTCTCGATAACATAGCTTGACGAGATAGCTCCATGAGGACATACGGCTTTGCATTTTCCGCATCGAATACACTCGGCGCTATTTATATTTCGTGTAATTTCAACAGTCATTGGACAATTACGTTCGCAACTACCACATTTTGTACATTTTTCACGATCCAGATGTAATTGATAAAAGCTGAAGCGGTTAAATAAGCCATATAACGCACCAAGCGGACAGAGATATTTGCAAAATGGACGACTTATAACGATGGAAGCTATTGAAATGACTGCCAGAACAGCCACCTTCCAAGTAAACAGTCCGCCAATTGTTGCACGTAAACTTTCGTTTTGAATCAGGAGCGGGAATGCACCGCCAAGCGTACCAGCAGGACAGATCCATTTACAGAAATAAGGTGCACCAATTCCAAAATCATTGGTAAGCATCATTGGCAGTAGAATGACTAAAACAATTAGAACCAGATATTTTAGCCATCGAAGAGGAGTGTCAATATTCTTTGGAACATGAATTTTGGATACTGGTATTTTATGCAGCAAATCTTGAATCAATCCAAACGGACAAAGAAATCCGCAAATTAAACGACCTAAGACAACACCAAAAAGCATGATTGTTCCAAGTACATAGAACGAAATATTGTGTTTATGCCCTCCAATCACTGCTTGCAGTGCACCAATCGGGCAAGCACCTATGGCTCCGGGGCATGAGTAACAATTTAAAACAGGCACGCAGATCATTTTACTATTTCCTGTAAAAATTTGTCCCTTTGAAAAACCAAGTGCGTAACCATTAATTAGCGCTGCAAAAAGAATTTGTATTAGTAAACGTATTCTTCCCTGCTTTTTTATGTCTTGTATTTTGCTCATTAGCCAATTCCTATACATTCTAAGCACACATTAATTGCTTTATGTAAAACTACCATATGCTCATCTCTCATTACTCCGGCAACGATAAATCCAATTGCGCAGAATAGTATTGCTAATCTAAGCCAATTAATATATCTTCTATTCATGCCGCACCCTTCCTGCTATTATTTCTGAGTTATTTCAGATAATCTTTTTTCAATCAAAGTTTGATATCCTTCAACAATGTCTTCACCAGGTGCCCCCATCTGAATATCACCTACAATATTGCCATTCTTATCAACAAATACCGTGGTTGGAAATCCGCTGACATATTTTAAAATAGATTCCTGAAGCGAATCATTTCCAATCAATGTTTGAAAAGTGATTTCGTTTTTATCTAAAATTTGCTGTGCCAGTTCTTTTTCATCATTTGCATCTCCACAAATAGAAATGATATTCACATTATCAGGCATTTTTTTATGAAGCTTTTCTAAATATGGCATTTCTTCAACACAAACACCGCACCAAGTTGTCCATATATTTACCATGGTTAAATCATAATTTGAGAAAACACTCTGGTCCACTTTTTCGCCATTCATATCTTCTGCTTCGAACGAAGTTAAAGAACCTTTAAAATTATTTTCTCCTTCATTATTCTGTGTCGGAAACAATATAGTGCTATTTTTTAAATCATCAATGCCATTCATCATAGTCTTTATGGCTTCTTTATCATCATCACTTAATGCATTGTTGTCTTTTTCTGACGGAATTTCAGTATTGTAAGCGATATAATATGTACTACCGTTGGCTTCTGTTATTTTTTCTTTTTTATCATAACCATCTGGAATCGTGTAATCGGGTTCTTTTGATTTTTCATCATTTTCAACATAGATGCACGCGATCGGGACAATTTGTGCGTAATATTTATCATACACTGCAATGTGTTCATCCGCACTAAGCGATTCCATATCCATATTCAATAGTTCATCGGCAGCAGCTTTAGGGATATAGCCAATGTAGCTTCCATTACCTTTAGTATTAACATTGATCTGGTCATCTGAAACATTGCTCCAAGCATCAGGTTTTGCAGCTGCATATCCATAATCTTCTGAGCCGAGCAACAAACCATCTTTCTGAAAATCAATTTCTTTTCCTGTAATTGTCTTCATTTTTTCGTTATTCACTTCTTGATTAATGAATACGCCATCACTGTTTTTACTTTTCTGCATGAAAGCACCACATCCTGAAAATAAGGAGCACCCAAGAGCTGCGGTTAGTATAAGAGCAATAAATTTCTTCATAAAGTCATTCCTTTCAGTTTAAATATAGATTTTAAAACTTTTTTACAGTTTAAATAGGTAAGCACAGCGTAACCAATATAGAAGATCGCTACGTATGCCAATGTAGCACAAATACTTTGAGATAAATCGGTAATTGTATATAGCATCAGATATTCTCTCATCAGAATGAAGATTAAACTACCGTAGAATATTGCAAGTACTAATGGTATCAAAAATAAAAACAATAATTGATAAAATATGATCTTGTTAATCATATCTATCGGTGTACCTAACCATAACAGCAATTGATAACGTTCTCGATGATCTTTAACACCTGTAAGCTGGTGAAATGCCAGAATTGCACCGCAAAAAATCATTATGATGAGATCCAGGTATATGATAAGGATAGAGACTATCACTTTTGCTAAGGTAGTACTTTCATAAATCTCCGCTTTATCAAAATAGTAAAATACTTCTTCTTGATCAGAGGCAAGGGAATTATAAAAATCTAGTTGATACTTCTCTATTTCAGCTTTTATCTGTGTCACAGCTAAAGGATCTTTACATTGAAGGTTTAATATCCTTTCTTTAATTGGATAAACTTCTACAATGGAATCAGGAACAATCATATATATACTATTAACGTTGTCAGAAATTGGCCAGATCTTTACATTGGGTTCCGGATAAAGAAGCTTTCCACCAAGACGATATGGAATATTCTTCTCGCTCAAAATTTTTTCCAGATTATGTAATGAATCCACGCCTGTTGCTAAAGCGTATCTGTTTGGCGATAACGACAAGCAGGGTAATCCTGCCAACTTCATTGACTGATTATAATCAGATACGCCAACTACTATAATTGGTATATTATCCAAATCCTTATTATTCATGCTTCCTGCTAAATTATCACCAAATACCTTATTGGTAAAATGTGCGTTTATTTCTGCAAAATCTTTGATCTTCTCATTGCTCAACATAGATTCAGGTAATGATTGAGCTAATGATTTCCCATCATTTTTTCCATATTGATGCAATGAAAAATCATATGGTGTTGGACACATTAATTCTTCTGATAATGTATTTTGCAATATATATCAAAAAAAGAATATCCCGATTGCTGCAGTCAAAAATAAGGTGACAATTGTTATTGACAGCAAACTCGTTCGAAGATGACAGTAGCATTCATTTAGTAAAAAACTCCTCAACTTCTTTAAAATGAAGGATTGTTTTTTTACTAATATCCACATGATAATCTTTGAAAGGCTCAGAACAACCATTGGGGTTGAAATAAAGATAAATACCACCATGAGTCCAAGCCGAATTGACCAACTATGATTGAACACTATTTCTGTGCCGATAAGTAGGCTTATCAATATCATTAACAAATAAAGCGTGTTCTCTCTATTATTTGACCAATTAATCTTTTCAAAAGATCGTTTATCATGCAAAAGATCAATTAACTGAGATTTCTTTATAGAGATATAATTGAATAATGATATGACACACAAGACACAACCAGAGTATACAAGACTCTTGACAAAAGCATTAAAAGAAAAAATAAAATGAAAATCTGAAAAATTAACGGAAAAAATTTTTGCTGTTAAAACAGATACGAATTGAGATCCAAATATCCCAAATAAGAGACCGGATAGCAATGCTGAAATAGTAAATCCTATTGTTTCAAACATTAGTTTAACAAAAATAAGATGCGGTTCCATTCCCAAAAGCATATATACAGCAAGCTCTTTTTTTCGTCGTTTGAGCAAGAAACTATTTACGTAAACAATGACCGCTCCCATCATAAGCGCTATAATCAATGATAGCCAATCGATCATTTCTTGCAATGGTATGAGCGCATGACGTAGTGTTCAGTTGATATCTAAAAGTGATTGTTGCGTTGGAATAGAATTAAAAATATAAAAGACACCGATTCCAAAGGCCAATGTAAAAAAATAAATCCAATACAATTGAAAGTTTTGTTTTAAATATTGGAATGTCATTTTAATATACATGAACATCCCCTCCAAGTAGGGCCATCACCTCCATTATATGTTCGAAAAAAAACTTCCTATCTTCATTGCCACGAAACAGTTCATTAAAGATCTTACCATCCCGTATGAACAAAACACGTTTACAATAACTTGCAATCAACGCATCATGTGTTACAACTAGAATGGTACTTTTCCACGTTGTATTAATCATGTAAAGGCTTTCCAATAACAATCTCGCAGCGCGTGAATCGAGTGCGCCAGTAGGTTCATCTGCAAGTAATAAGGACGGACGGGTAACAATAGCACGCGCTGCTGCTACACGCTGTTTTTGACCACCAGACATTTTACCTGGATATTTGTCAATCACGTCTTCAATATTTAAGTGTTGTGCCACTTCATGCACACGAAATAATATTTCATCAGGCGGTACTCTTTGTACACTTAATGCCAAAGCAATATTTTCAAATCCAGTCATTGTTTCAATCAAATGGTAGTCTTGAAAAATATATCCGAAATGTTCTCTTCGAAATGGAGCTAATTGAGAATTTTTAAGAGTGGTAATATCATATCCATCAATATAGATATGTCCCGCAGTAGGTCGATCAATTGTAGAAATACAATTTAACAGTGTCGTTTTTCCACTACCTGACGGGCCCATAATTGCAGTAAATTCTGCCTCTTGCATTTCAAAACTGATATTATCAATTGCTTTGGTTATGATACCTCGTTTGCCATAGTATTTTTGAAGGTGATCAACAGATAAAATCATTATTATCTTTCCTCTCATCCACTGACTTTATCTTTCCCCAATTCACATCTATATCATACACTGCAGCCGAAAAAGAATGCTACATCATTGACTTACAACTAACGAACATTTTTGTCACATAAAAAATTTCTGAGGATTTGATCTATATCATTCTCAGAGATTTATTCATTCTTCGAATAGAGTTAATTTGTTCTTTGGGAAAAAAATCTTAAAACATGTTCCACTTTGAAGAGTTGAATCAACTATAATTTTATGATTTAGTTTTTCACAAAAGATTGCACATAAATATAATCCCATTCCCGTAGATTTTCCATATTTTCTGCCATTTTCACCGGTAAAACCGCGATCAAATATTCTAGGTAAATCAGATGATGGTATTCCAATACCATTATCTGATATCGACAGCACCACCTGATCCGGAAATTCTTGAGCTGAGAAAGTTAATTGCAGCGGCATTCGGTGATATTGGATAGAATTACCTATCAACTGACCTAGTATAAATATCATCCACTTTTTATCAGTAAATACTTTCACATCTAATTGTTGAAACTTCGGCGTGCATTTTAAAGCAATTAATTGACTGGCATGTGCTTTCACTGCTTGGCGAACAATCTCGTCAAGCCATTCGGCATGAATAACCGTGTTCTTTTCCAATGTACCAATACGTGCATAGTAAAGAGACTGATCTACATACCACTTAATTCTGTCAAGTTCTGCTTGCATTTGCTGTGTCCAAGGTGCTGAATGATTTTTACAAATTAATTCTGCTGCAGCAATAGGAGTTTTTATTTCATGCACCCAGGTTTCAACATATTGTTGATATTCTTCTCGTTCAGCGTCATATATTGAGAACTGATCATTCACTGATTTAGTGATAATTTTTAACATATCATAAAAAACATATCCGTCAAAAAAATCTGGACGATCAATCAGTTCAAGTACCAAACGCTTTTGATCCAGCGTTTCTAGTGCTTCAAAAATCTCAGAGTAATATTTTTTTCTCGGAAAATAGTCAAAGAATAACGTTGCAAAGGTTAAAATGATGCCTGTGCCTATTATCAGGGAGTATACTTCCCAGTTTTGCTGAAACATATTCAGTATCAAGCAAAAAATAAATAAAAGCATTCCCTGAAATACTAAAAATAGCCAACGGTCTTTCAAATAGCTTATCAAATTCATAGACGATAGCCCTGTCCGCGATGCGTTGAGATGACATTACTTGCACCCAACTCGGCTAGTTTACGTCGTAAACGATTGACATTGACTGTCAGCGTATTATCATCAATAAATTCATCCGATTGCCATAATTCCTCCATGAAGGCATCTCTCGCAACAATTTTTCCCTTATGCTTAAATAATAATTGAAGGATACATCTTTCATTTTTTGTTAGTTCTGCTTGACGACCACAGTATTCAACTACGCCTTGATCCCCTAAAAATACTAAACCATTATGTTCAAATTTCTGCATGTTATTTATTGATTCTTGCCGGCGCAATAGCGCTGCTATACGTGCCAATAAGATTTGTGTGTTATAGGGTTTTGTTATAAAATCATCTGCTCCAAGATTTATGCTCATTAATTCATCCAGATCTGTTGCTCGACTTGTAACAACGATAATCGGAACCATTGATTCTTTTCTAATTTCTCGGCATATATGATATCCATCTTGTTCCGGCAAATTAATATCTAATAATACTAAATCTGGTTTTTCTAACAAAACCAAATTGATGATATCAGAAAAATCATTGCTTGCTACGCATTGATAACCATACCCCTGTAAATAAAACATCAATTGTTCACGCAATGATCGGTCATCTTCAATAAGAAATATTTTGGCCATTTATTTTCTCCCAGTCCCTAAGCATTTTTGTATTTTTTTCATTATATTCAGCTACTCAAACGATATCAATAAAAAATACTAAAACTGACATTCCTTTGATTTTATTGTATCTTTTTAAAGATATTTTTTACAAAGAAAATGACACCGCATATAAAATACGATGTCATTATTATCTTTTAAAAATATTAATTTTTATTTTTGCAAATTGCACAATACATTTGATCTTCCGTGGTTGGATAAAACATTTCATCGCACCGTTTACAACGCTTTGCTTCACCATCTGAAAGCACTTGCCATGTAGGATGAGCAATATCATTCACAGTCAATCCAAAATCCCAATGCAACCCATTTTCCGGACAAGTATCAACACATACACCGCATCGAGAACATAAAACATTGTGATAGGCGAGCACTGCTTTTTCATTTTCTTCAATGATTGTAATAGCTTGCCAGGCACAAAGATTTTCACATATTCGACAAAAGCGGCATTGTGTACTTGACAATGTTTGCAATGGAATCGATGCAGTCAGCGGCGGATCCTGCATTTGATCATATAGCTCATGAAGAGCTAATGCTTGTGTTTGCACTTTTTCAAACGATAAAGCATGAGCTGGTGTAACAGTTTCACGAAACGCTCCCAAATATTCTGATAGAGTTTGTTTGGCATATTTCTCGGTAACATGTTTAACGTTCTCAAACTGATTCTTTATATATTCTCGTCTTGAATTAAATGCTCCAAAATATGTCTCAATATATTCTTGGAATTTTTCTTTTTCTTGAATAACATGAATTTTTTCCGCATACTCATTCAGACCATATCGTTTCATTAACATAATTTGACCTTCGGGAAACCAATCTATATCACATGTTTCGCAGCGAGAATGATCTGCATATATTACAATTTTTCCAAAACGTTGCACCAATAGTGCTAATTGCAACCAAGTGAATTGTTGTAAGCATCCAGAAAATAAGGTCGGAAGATCAGACAGAGACATTTTTTTACACACTATAACAAGCGGGGTTTCTACAGGCATTGCAAGCGCTGTCGGAAAATCCATTTCAAATACATCATGAGGACATGCATGAATACATCGACCACATCCTTCACAATCATCTACTGTAATAGTGTTATTTTGAAGATGAATACTATGTGTAGGACACAACTGCACGCATTTTTGACAAGTAGCGCATGGTGAAAAATGGTGGATACAACGCTCTGCATGGACCTCTACTGGTACTGCCATGGCAATTAAATTTGATAGGTCCATCTATTTAATCCTTTCCCGATCATTGAATATAAACTACCGCATTCTTGGCATAAAACGACGATATTTTGGGGCTTTTCTTTTTATCATTTTAATCATTCGTGCCATTGAGGACACCAAAACAAGGCCAATGGCCATTGCCCCCATAGACAGTAAGGTATCTACGCCATAAGAATAGAAATCAGCCACATGACTATTTAATAAACTATCAATCGTGTTGTAAAACTTTATCCCAGGAACAATTGGCAAAATACCAATTGTTGTTATAACCATTACAGGAACCTTGCATATCCGTGCAAAAATTTCAGCATAAACACACATAACAATTGTCGGAACAAAAAATTGGAAAACAATATTGGAGCCATCCAACATATCAAACACAATCTTCCCCAACAATCCACAAAATGCTGAACAGATAGCCAAAGGTCCTTTAGTTTCATAAAGTATTGCAAAAAAGAATGATGAAGTAAATGCTGCAACATAAATCATCATAACGGCATCACCCCTACCAAGATCGGAAATGTTGAATAAGCAAGTGCTGAACCAATTGCAATGGCAACAGCAATCACAATTGCCTCTATTGCCTCGATTAGCCCTGCACTCAAATCTTTTGCAATGACATCACGGACTGCTGTCATAAAACCACGTCCAGGGAATAACATCATCAAAGTACCAACAATGATATTATTCATATGCAGTTCACTAAAATACGTTGAGAAAACAAAAGCAACAACAAGCTGAATGTACGTTGCAATCATCGTCGTAAAGAAGTCGTTCGCATGTCGTAGCTCAAGTGGAACACTGACCACTCGGGCCATGAACACACATAATATGGCAACCGCAGCATCCGCAAAAGTACCTCCACTCATCATTGAAAACGAAGCTGCTGCCAAACCGTAACTCAACCAGATGACAGGAGGAGAATATCCACAGCCCTTACAATAAGTTGTCAAAGCATCAATTCCTTCTTGTGGAGGGATTGGATTACTGCTCAGTTTCCTTGAAAAATCATTAAGACGAATTAATCTTTCAAAATCAACAGAGCGATGATGAATGCGCCGAGTTTTTGTATAGGAAATCTCATCACTGGTTTCAATCGTCACTATTATGATGTTTGGCAATGCATACACATCTATTCGTTTTGCACCATATGCTCTCAATAAAAAAAGTATCGATTCCTCTACACGATAAATCTCGGCGCCGTTCTCCATGAGAGCAGCACCGAGCATAACAGAGAGCTTTAACGCTTTTTGTAAATCATATGTTTCAGTCGTCATTTTTTTCTTCTTGATGTTCCAAATAGGTTGCTCGAACAATATCATGACGAGTAACAATCCCAAGCAATTGACCTTCATCATTTATGATTGGTACTCGATTAATGTTTTTTTCAATCATGTAATCTGCAGCTTCACTTACCGGATCATATTCATGTAAAGAAACAACATCTTGTGTCATCAATTGGGCAACTGTTGTTGCGCCCATTTCTTCAACTTCATTTTTAATTGTTTTTAAATTAACCGGAATTGCTCCGTCAAAAAGCATCAGAAAAAGTGGTTTTGTTAACGGTTTTTGCTGGCGTACCAAGTCCCCTTCGGTTAACATGCCGATAACATTATTAAAAGCATCAATTACTGGTGCCCCACTGATTCCATGATCAACAAATAATTCTGCTGCTTTTTCCAACGAATCATTAGGAGACAATGTTAAGACATCTTTTGTCATAATATCCTTTAATAACATAAAAAAACCTCCTTCAAAAAATGACTTTACATCCACATTAAATATTCAAATCGTTTTATTCAGTATATCACGTGAGAGGGAGCCTCGTCAAAGCCCACACAAACAATTCAGTGATAGGATATTCATACTATTGATGAAAAAATCCAAAATAAATGCTTTCATGATAAAACTTATAGATATGAAAATATCACATATTTTCTTTCTGATATCCCTTGAATCGCCCTTCTATAATGATATAAAATATGAACGAGGTTATATGATGTTAAGTTCAACACAAGGGAGTTTTTTTATGCCAAAACTAGATAATATCCACAAAATTATGATCATTGGTTCCGGTCCAATCATCATCGGCCAAGCATGTGAATTCGACTATTCTGGTACGCAGGCCTGCAAAGCGTTGCGCCAACTTGGCTACGAAATCATACTGGTTAACTCTAACCCTGCAACAATTATGACAGACCCAGATGTAGCAGACATTACCTACATTGAACCATTAAATGTTGAGCGTCTCACTCAAATTATTGACAAAGAACGTCCAGATGCGTTATTGCCAAATCTTGGTGGTCAAAGCGGCTTGAACCTATGCTCTGAACTTTCCGAAGCAGGAGTATTGGAAAAATACAATGTAAAAGTAATCGGCGTACAAGTTGATGCTATTGAACGCGGCGAAGACCGCATTGAATTTAAACATGAAATGCAAAAGCTCGGCATTGAAATGGCACGCAGTGAAGTTGCATATAGCGTCGACGAAGCAGTAAAAATTGCTGATGAATTAAATTATCCTGTCGTTCTGCGCCCTGCATATACAATGGGCGGTGCTGGTGGTGGAATCGTTTACAATGTAGATGAATTGAAAACTGTCTGTGAACGAGGACTGCAAGCAAGCTTGGTGGGTCAAGTGCTTGTAGAAGAATGCATTACTGGCTGGGAAGAACTTGAACTTGAAGTTGTACGTGATGCTGAAAATAATATCATCACTGTTTGCTTTATCGAAAACATTGATCCAATGGGCGTGCATACTGGGGATTCCTTCTGTTCTGCCCCAATGCTTACCATTAGTGAAGATGTCCAAAAGAAGCTCCAGGAATATTCTTACAAGATTGTTGAGGACATCCAAGTTATTGGTGGATGCAACTGTCAATTTGCTCATGACCCAAAGACTGATCGCATTGTTGTTATTGAAATCAATCCTCGCACATCCCGTTCTTCTGCACTTGCCTCCAAGGCAACAGGCTTCCCAATTGCTTTGGTTTCTGCAATGCTCGCATGTGGTTTAACGCTCAAAGAGATTCCTTGCGGCAAATATGGAACTCTTGACAAATATGTTCCTGGTGGCGATTATGTTGTCATCAAATTTGCACGCTGGGCTTTTGAAAAGTTTAAAGGTGCTGAAGATAAACTTGGGACCCAAATGAAGGCAGTTGGTGAAGTCATGTCTATTGGCAAGACATACAAAGAAGCCTTCCAAAAAGCAATTCGCAGTCTTGAAACAGGCAGATATGGTCTCGGCTATGCAAAAAATTTCCATGAATTATCTAAAGATGAATTGCTGGCCAAGCTTCGTTTCCCTTCAAGCGAAAGACAATTTATCATTTATGAAGCTTTACGCAAAGGTGCAAGCATAGAAGAAATCTATCAGCTTACCAAAATCAAGCGCTGGTTCTTGGAACAAATGCTTGAACTTGTACAAGAAGAAGAACAGCTTTTGGCACTTAAAGGGCACGTTCCTTCAGAAAATGTCCTGAAACAAGCAAAGCTTGATGGCTTTAGTGATCGTTATTTAAGTCAGCTTTTAGATGTTCCTGAAGCAGATATTCGTAACGCACGTTATGATTATGGCATTCGAGAAGCATGGGAAGGTGTCCATGTCAGCGGTACGAAAGATGCTGCCTATTATTACTCTACTTATCATCTTGATGAAGATAACAGCCCTGTTTCCAATGACAAGCCTAAAATCATGATCTTAGGCGGCGGCCCTAACCGCATTGGACAAGGGATCGAATTTGACTATTGTTGCGTACATGCGGCATTAGCACTTAAAAAACTTGGGTTTGAATCCATTATCGTTAACTGCAATCCAGAAACTGTTTCTACCGACTATGATACATCCGATAAGCTCTATTTCGAACCACTAACTCTTGAAGATGTACTTGCAATATATGAAAAGGAACAGCCAGTCGGTGTTATTGCTCAATTTGGTGGACAAACACCACTTAATTTGGCGGCAGATCTCAAAAAGAACGGGGTCAATATTCTTGGAACGACGCCAGAAACCATTGATCTTGCAGAAGATCGTGATCATTTCCGAGCAATGATGGATCGTCTTGGTATTCCGATGCCTGAAAGCGGTATGGCAGTTGACGTTGATGAAGCACTTGAAATTGCAAACCGCATCGGCTATCCTGTCATGGTTCGTCCAAGTTATGTACTTGGTGGACGTGGCATGGAAGTTGTGCATGATGATGAACAAATGCGTATTTATATGGCAGCTGCCGTCGGCGTGACACCAGATCGTCCAATCTTGATTGACCGTTTCTTGAATCATGCATTAGAATGTGAAGCTGATGCCATCAGCGATGGAACCCATTGTTTTGTTCCTGCAGTTATGGAGCATATCGAATTGGCTGGCGTTCATTCAGGCGACTCAGCATGCATCCTCCCTTCCATGAATCTTACGGATGATCAAATCAATACAATTAAAGATTATACAAAAAAAATAGCTGTTGAAATGCATGTTTCGGGGCTGATGAACATGCAATATGCCATTGAAAATGGAACAGTTTATGTTTTAGAAGCCAACCCTCGTGCCTCTCGTACCGTTCCATTGGTGTCAAAAGTTTGCAACATCAATATGGTCAAGTTAGCTACTGAAATTATGACAGCGCCACTTACTGGTAAAGAGTCACCGGTCCCATCTTTGCGCGATCATAACATCCCGCATTACGGTGTTAAAGAAGCTGTCTTTCCATTTAGCAACTTCCAAGAGATTGATCCTGTCCTTGGGCCAGAAATGCGTTCAACCGGTGAAGTTCTTGGTTTATCCACCAGTTTTGGAGAAGCATACTATAAGGCGCAAGAAGCAACCCAAACTAAGTTACCTCTTGAAGGCACAGTTCTCCTTAGTGTTTGTGATCGCGATAAGGCTGAACTGGTTGATGTCGCAAAATCATTCCATGAGCTTGGCTTCAAAATTCTAGCCACCGGAGGCTGCCATAAGATGATTACGGAAGCTGGCATCCCGGCTGAATTCATTTACAAAATTTATGAAGGACGCCCAAATATCGCCGATCAAATTGCGAACAATCACATCCAACTTATCATCAATACACCTTCTGGAAAAGAAAGTGCACATGATGATAGCTACATTCGCAAATCAGCCATTAAACATCGTATACCATATATTACGACTATGGCTGCAGCAAAAGCAAGTGCTGAAGGTATTAGAGCTTATAAAAGCGGTATTCATACGGGTGTAAAATCATTGCAGGATTATCATAAAGATATTCAGTAATCATAGTAGAGTAAAGACGACTCTTAAATACTTTGAAATTAAAAGGATTGGTACCAATACTACATAAAAGGTTCCAATCCTTTTTTATTATCAATTTCTAATTTTATCAAGTTAGTTTTCTACTTTTTACCGTTTAGTCAGTAGCTATTCTAATAAATGATCAATTAGTACACTCTTATTTCTTTCATTTTATCTACTAATAAAAATGCCTTCAACAATCCAAGGATTGTTGAAGGCATTTTTTTGAACTTTTAATTATTTGGTTTCTTTTTGTAGGTTGCACAGAATAAGATAAATCCAATTAAGATGAGAGCAAAAATCATCCAACCGATAAGTGGGGCCGTTCCCATTGGTGCGAATTTATCATAATATCCTTTAAGATAGAGAATGATGATAACAATAGGCAATCCATAAGACATATAGCCACCAATTCTATATGGGAATTTTAGCCCTTTCCCACTATTTACTTCGTTGATAAAATTTGCCCATCCCCAACCATAACGACGCGTACAAAACAAAACAAAAGCCAAACTTCCAAGTGGCAGAAGGTTATTGGAAACAATAAAATCTTCCAAATCAAGAATAGCTGATCCTTCGCCAATTGGCTGAAAACTTGACCAGATATTATAGCCAAACACACAAGGCAAACTTAAAATGGCAATTAAAATACCATTGATACTAATACTTTTTTTACGGGTCCAACCAAATTGTTCACTTGTAAAGGCAGCGATATTTTCCATTACAGCAGTAATTGTTGTCATTGAAGCGAAACTTAAAAATAAGAAGAACAATGCACCCCAAAGTTGTCCGCCAGGCATCTGCGTAAATAGATTTGGAATTGTGACAAAAATTAAGTTCGGACCTGAATCTGGCTGAAGCCCAAAGGCAAAACAAGCAGGAATAATAATAAATCCACTCATTACTGCTACAAAAGTGTCTAAAGCGGTAATGGTCACCGCTTCGCCAGCAAGGCTGCGATCCTTTTCAATATAACTACCAAAAATAAGCATTGCACCAATACCAAGAGACAATGTAAAAAATGATTGGCTCATCGCGGCAAAAAGGATATTACCTATCCCTATAGTTTTTAACTGCTCCATATTCGGAATCAAGTAAAAACGCAATCCAGCTTCAGCGCCATCTAGAGTAACCGAACGGATAGCCAGGATAACAATAAGGAGCAAAAGGCAAACCATCATGAATTTATTTACCTTTTCAACACCTTTTTCCATGCCAATACTAACAACGATAACCCCAATAACACAAACAAAAAGTGTCCAAAAGGTCATATATCCTGTATTACCCAACAAATTACCAAAAGCAGCACTTACTTGTTCCGTGGTGGCTCCAACAAAGTCGCCTTTGATATGCTGAAAACAATAAGCAAGAATCCAACCAGCTACTGTTGTATAATACATCATCAGCAAATAGCAACCAATCAATGTAATCCATTTTAAATGGTGCCATGACGTTTCTGGCTTTTCAAGTACATTGAATGCTTTGGCTGCACTTTTTTGAGCGGCACGCCCCATTGCAAGCTCGCAGGTTAGTACTGGAATTCCTAAAATAATAAGGAAACACAAATAAATCAACATGAAAGTTGCGCCGCCAAATTGCCCGCAAAGATATGGAAACTTCCAAACATTCCCAATACCAATTGCACATCCTGCGGAGACAAGGATGAAGCCCAACCTTGAACTAAATCTTTCTCTCTTTTTTTCTGACATCATATCCTCCTTTTAACGTCAAAATGACAATTTATACAAACTGCTTCAATGATGAAACAAGTTCATAAGCACACTCAGGATCAAACTAATCACAATACAACTAATTACCGGAAAATAAAAACTACCATGTTCGCCTTTAATAAAAATATCACCTGGAAGATGACCAAAGCTTGTAAACTTACTTAAAAAAATGATAATACTACCGAAACAGATTAAACCAATTCCTACAATAATGAGCAGCTTTCCAATGTCTGTGCCGTTCATTATTTTCACCTCAAATCTTTCTTCGAATCAAGTCCATTGGTTCAACAGCAAATGGCAATACCAGCTTAAAGATTTGTTGAGCATGCGGTACACTATCAATCTCCAGCCCATTTTCATCATATATACTTTCAACGAAATAATCAAATTCCTTATATGTTGTTCCAAAGAATTGAATTGTATCACCAACACTTACTTTATTGCGTTGCTCGATTGTTGCAATTCCTGTTGCTTCATCAAAAGCTAACACAACACCAACAAAATCATATGGCTTAATATAACCTGTTGAAGAATTATTAACTGCATTATCTTCTGGACGTCCAAATAAAAAACCTGTTGTGTATGGGCGATGACTCACTTTTTCCAACTCATTCAACCAGTATTTCATTTCTTCCTGTTCTATTACACCATTTTCTTTATAGCAATCAATGACATGTCTGTAGCATCGAATAATTGTTGAAACATAATATAGACTCTTCATGCGCCCTTCAATCTTCAAAGAGGCCACGCCCATATACTCCAAATGCCGGAGGGAGCCGATGAGG
>OGDF01001532.1_pt1 | contig 33803 bp, 35 predicted proteins | sample 1570141 | NCBI WGS metagenome assembly OGDF01 (sample SAMEA4370581, study PRJEB24528) | human gut metagenome | reverse complement strand
AAAAAATATTATTGAAGAGGAATAGTGATTTTTTTCATTATTCTTTTTATAATAAATAATAGTTAAGGAGACGTATAATGAATCTAGAAGGACAAAACTCGGAATCATTAAGAAAGATGATTAGGCATCTCCAGGAAGAAAACCAAGAATTAAAAGAACTACTAAAAAATCTAATATCACATTTAATGAACTAAAAGAAGAAATGGCAACTGAATCTATCGATGAGGGTCCATATATCAAAGATACTTAAATTACTGATAAACTTGCAGCTTCTTTTCTTCCTTTGTTTCAAGGTAGAAGAGTAAAAAGGATGAAAACTTCTATAGTGAAGATGTTATAAAGAAACTCTCTATTGTCCTTGCAGATGGCATATATGTAGACATACTTAATCTTAAGCCTCGCATTCAAAACCAGATTAAACGCTTAGCGGCTCCAATTGGAAGCAGCCAAGAGTTATCTATTTAGGGGAAGACATAAACGACTATATAAAAATTCCAAAAGAGGTATTAGAAACTCTCCTCAATAAGTGTGATTCATCAAATATTGAGTATGAAATTATTGATAAGAGAGAAAAAGGAAAACCTATTAATGTAGCATTTACTGGAAAATTAAGAGATGAACATCTTACTGCTGCATCTGATTTATTAAGCTATGATAATGGCGTTCTTAATGCAGCCCCTGCATTTGGTAAGATAGTTGTATCTAGTTATTTGATTTCTCAAAGGAAAATCAATACACTCATTATTATGCGGAGTGGTTCATTTATTGATCAATGGGTAGATGAATCACATCACTTTTTAGAATTAAACGAAGACCTGCCTATGTATAAGACAAACTCAGGGAAAGAGAAACAAAGAAAAGATCTCATAGGGGTCTTACATGGTAGTAAGAATACCTTAACAGGGATCATTGATGTTGTATCTGTCAATTCTATTTATGATAAAGCAGGCATTAGCCGTTTAAGTCAAACGTATGGCATGGTGGTATGAATTTACTTGGTAAATCAAATATTTATGATAGCTTAATGATAGTTAAAGCAAGTATTCTTGCAGAAGAAATTGTATTCACTTATACAGAAGACACAAATCAAAAATAAGAGGTAATACTATGGCATTTAAGATAGTAAGAAACGATATTACAAAAGTAGAAGCTGATATCATTGTTAATACAGCAAATCCAAAACCAAAATGTGTCAGTGGCACAGATCTTGCGATATATGAAGCAGCAGGAAAAGAAGCGCTTCTTGCAGAAAGAGAGACTATTGGCCCCATTGAAAGAGGAGAGATTGCAGTCACTGGAGCTTATAATCTCAACGCAAAATATATTATTCATACAGTAGGACCTGTATGGATTGATGGAAATCATCATGAACTTGAAATACTAGAAAGATGTTATCGTTTACCTCTACAAAAAGCAATAGAACTAGGATGTCAAAGTATCGCATTTCCTCTTATTTCAACAGGTGTGTATGAATTTCCAAAAGATAAGGCTTTGCATATTGCAGTATCTGTATTCAGTCAGTTTTTGACAGAACATGAAATAGAAATCATTTTAGTTGTATTTGATAAAACCTCTTTTCAATTATCCAGCCAAATTGTCGGAGAGATTGATTCTTATATTGATGCAAACTATGTCAAAGAAAGTCATATTAATGAGTATCCTTTAAGCTACAGACGAAGTGCTCGTCTTCGTTCTTTATTTAACTCTACATTTCATGAAGAATCATCTCTACATTTATCGGATACTTCTTTAGAAGATCAGCTCGCAAATATTGGCCCTTCATTTCATGATAAGTTATTTGAACTCATAGACAAAGCGCATTTGGATAATAAAGATGTATGGAAACGAGCCAATCTAGATAGAAAACTTTTTTCTAAAATTCAATGCAATAAGAACTATCATCCTAAAAAGAAAACCGTATTTGCATTATGTATCGCATTACACCTTAATCTAGAAGAATCAAAAGATCTACTTGCAAGAGCGGATTGGGCATTTAGTCCAAGCAGTAAAGTAGATTTAATTGTACAAAAAGCAATCATCGATAAACAATATGATATTATGGAACTCAACATCACATTATTCAAATATACCAATGAAACTCTTGGAGCATAAATGGCGTCGGTACTTCATGTATCGACGTTTTTTAAATGTCGCCTTCAAAGCGACCATATATCTTTCCTCCTCATTTATACTGATATTGTAATAAGAAAAGATTGGAGGAATATATTATGTATGGTGCAATTTTAGGAGATATTATTGGCAGTCCATTTGAATTTGATAGAGGAGATAAAACAAAGGATTTCAAATTATTTAGTAGAAGATCTCATTTTACAGATGATTCAGTCATGACTCTTGCAGTATGTGAGGCATTACTTAAAGTAGGGCAGGATGTAACAGTCAAAGAAATCGAAGATGCAGTTATATCAAGTATGCAATCATGGTGTAGAAGATATCCTCATGCAGGATACGGAGGTTATTTTAGACGCTGGCTAACAGCCCGTCATCCCGAGCCTTATAATAGTTATGGAAATGGTTCTGCCATGAGAGTATCTGCCGTAGGCTGGCTTTATGATTCCCTTGAAAAAACAAGAACTGTCGCAAAGGCAACTGCAAATGTAACTCATAATCATCCAGAAGGTATTAAGGGTGCAGAGGCGACTGCGAGTGCGATATTTATGGCCAGAAATGGTTCATCAAAAGAAGAAATCAAAAAGTATATTGAGAATGAATTTCATTATGATTTGAATAGAACACTTAATGAGATTCGACCAGGCTATCATATGGATGAAACCTGTCAAAAAACAGTCCCTGAAGCAATCATTGCCTTTCTTGAAGCCAAGGACTTTGAAGATGCTATAAGAAATGCGGTATCTCTAGGTGGGGATACAGATACCCTTGGAGCGATTACTGGAAGTATTGCAGAAGCCTATTATGGAATACCTGAATGGTTAATAACTGAATGTAGAAAACGTATTAATAAAGATATGAGAATTATTCTTGATGATTTTAATGATGTTCTTTCTAGAAAAGATGATTTTCCAAATAGTAATAAGATGATTGAAGATGCGATAGACCAATATTATGTTCAGAATAATAAGGATGGAATGCTGGTGTTCATGAAAACCCTACTCATAAGTATTGAACAGGGTGGAGAATTAGTAGTGCCTTATATCACAACGCACTCAATTTTATCAGAAGAGCAGTTAAATAGTATAAGTATTGGTGATACTTTTACACTTGATCATGATGTGAAGCTTAAGCTAGAAACAGTGAAGGATGTAAAGGGGAATGAGTGGATGGGCGTATTTACGTCAACAAATGAAATGCATAAAGGATCGAGTGGTAATGTTCAAATAAACCAGTCAATATTATCCATTCTTCAATCAGTGCTTGACTTAGAAGAAGTAAATGGTATTGTCATTAATCCATTTGGAAAACATATTCAAATAAGTAAGAATATGATAGCTCTATTAATTAGTATATATGACGAATGTGCGAAAGAAAGTTAAAAAATAATCTAAAAAGATTGTAACTATAGTTATAATCTTTTTTTGCTTTAATGAGTCTATTTTCATCCTGAAAATATATGTAATCTATTACATTCAGGGATATTGTAATATTAATTGAACTTATTTCTTTTGCAATGTCAACATATGTGTCTTGACATCTGTCAATAACAATGATAGCATAGGCACAGCGTAAAAAGAGATAGGCGCTTAATTTAGGAAAAGTTTGAAAAAGAGGATTAAATTATGGATATGATGAATAGAATCAAGCAGCTTAAAGAAGAAAAGAATGCTGTTATATTGGCTCACTATTATGTGGATGCAGATGTACAGGCAGCGGCTGATTTCATTGGTGACTCATTCTATCTTGCAAAAAAAGCAGCAGAAACAGATGCTGATAAGATTGTATTTGCAGGTGTAGAATTCATGGGAGAAAGTGCTAAGATACTTAATCCTACTAAGCATGTATATATGCCAGATGCACATGCAGATTGTCCAATGGCTCATATGGTGACTATAGAAAAGATCAAAGAAATGAGGGAAAAGTATGATGATTTAGCTGTTGTATGCTATATCAACTCTACTGCAGAAATCAAGACTTATAGTGATGTATGTGTAACTAGTTCGAATGCAGTTAAAATCGTTAATAAATTACCAAATAAGAATATTTTCTTTGTACCAGATCAGAACTTAGGAAGCTATGTAGCAACTCAGGTGGAAGGTAAGAATATCATTTTAAATAATGGTTTCTGTCCAAGACATCACATCATGACTAAGGAAGATGTATTAAATGCAAAGAAGGAACATCCAGATGCTTTAGTGGCTGTACATCCTGAATGTAAGCCTGAAGTATTAGAAGAAGCCAATTATATTGGAAGTACATCAGGTATTATTGATTATATTGTTGGAAATGATGCTAAAGAATTTATTGTTGGTACAGTCGATGGCGTTTATGCCACAATCCTAAATCAGGCACCTGATAAGAAGCTTTATAATGTAGTAAGAACTCAGGTATGTCCTAATATGAAACTTAATTCACTAGAAAAGATTATTCATGTATTAGAAACTGGTGAAAATGAAGTGTTCTTAGATGAAGAATTTATGAATAAGGCAAAAGCACCATTACAGAGAATGCTTGAACTTGCTAAATAGGAGATGACTAAAAATGACTAAAAAAACAGATGTTCTTATTGTAGGTACTGGATGTTCAGGATTATATTGTGCCCTTAAATTACCTGGAAACCTTAATATTCATATGATTACTAAGTCATGTGTAGAAGAAAGTGATAGCTTTCTTGCACAGGGTGGTATTTGTATGTTTAAGGATGAAAGTGATTATCATGCTTTCTTTAAAGATACACTAAGAGCTGGACATTATGAAAATAATCCTCTTTCTGTAGAATTAATGATCAGAAGTTCTCGTGCTGTACTTGATGATTTATTATCATATGGTACTGATTTTGCAAGAGATGAAGAAGGAAACCTTAAATATACAAAAGAAGGTGCTCATTCTACTAACAGAATTCTTTATCATGAAGATATTACGGGTAAAGAAATCACGAGTAAGCTTTATGCAGAAGTAAAAACAAGAAAGAATATCACTATTGAAGAATATGTAACTTTAACAGACCTTCTTGTAAAGAATGGTAAGTGCGTTGGTGGTAGAGTACGCAAAGGCGATGAAGAACATGATATCTATGCGAACTTTGTTGTACTTGCAACTGGTGGTATTGGTGGTAAGTATAAGAATTCTACTAACTACCGTCATTTAACAGGTGATGCTATTGATTTAGCTAAGAAGTATGGTATTGAAACAGAACATTTGGATTATGTACAGATTCATCCAACTACATTCTATAGTAAAGATAATGAAAGACGTTTCCTTATTTCCGAAAGTGTCAGAGGTGAAGGTGCATTATTATATGATAAGAATGGTAATCGTTTCGTTAATGAATTATTACCTAGAGATGTAGTTTCTGATGCAATTAAGAAACAGATGGAAAAAGATGGCACTGATTATGTCTTAGAAGATTTAAGACCTATTGGTGAAAAGGAACTAAAGGAACATTTCCCTAATATTGTTCAGTACTGCTTAGATAAAGGCTATGATGTGACTAAGGAATGTATTCCAGTTGTACCAGCCCAGCACTATTTCATGGGTGGTGTAAAAGTCAATGAAAACAGTAAAACATCTATGGAAAATCTATATGCTGTTGGTGAAACAGCATGTAATGGTGTTCATGGAAAAAATAGACTTGCTAGTAATTCACTATTAGAAAGTTTAGTATTTGCTAAAAGAGCCGCAAAAGATATGACAAGAAAGTATGAGGCCCCAAGTATGTTTGATAAGACAACATTAAAATTAAATGTAGACCCACTAATCCTTTCAGCTCTTCGTGAAGATATTACAAGTGAAGATGTATCTACATGCAGTGTTATGAGAACTGCACAGCTAGGTGAAGTGGAATTAATTTGTAAGGAAAATGGTATTATTGCTGGTCTTCAGATTTTTGAAAGAACATTCAAATTATTAGATGAAGATGTGGATGTACACTTCTTTGCTCATGATGGTGATGAAGTCCATAAAGGAGAATTACTAGCTAAAGTAACTGGTGATATGAGAACTCTTCTTGAAGGTGAAAGAACTGCATTAAACTACTTACAGAGAATGTCAGGTATTGCAACTTATACACGTAAGGTTGCAGATCTTCTTAAGGGTACAGGTATTAAGTTACTTGATACAAGAAAGACAACTCCAAATAACAGAATCTTTGAAAAATATGCTGTTAAAGTAGGTGGAGGAAGCAACCACAGATATAACTTAACAGACGGTGTTTTATTAAAAGATAACCACATTGGTGCAGCAGGAAGCGTTACTAAGGCTGTACAGATGGCAAGAGATTATGCTCCATCAGTAAGAAAGATTGAAGTTGAAGTAGAAACTTTTGATATGGTGAAAGAAGCTGTTGCAGCGGGTGCTGATATTATCATGCTTGACAATATGAGTACTGAATTATTAAAACAGTCTATTGATTACATTGATAAACGTGCTGAAATCGAAATTTCTGGTAATGTTACTGCAGAAAACATCAATAGAGTAAAAGATATGGGTGTAGATTTCATTTCAAGTGGCGCATTAACACACTCTGCAAAGATTCTAGATCTATCATTAAAGAACCTTCATGCAATCAATGGGAGAGACTAAATGACTGGTAAAGAAAGAAGGGACTACATCCTTACAGAACTGATGGAAAGTGATACACCGATTTCTGCTTCTAATTTTGCGAAACGTCTTCAGGTTTCACGTCAGGTTATTGTGAATGATGTCGCACTTCTTCGTGCTAATAATCATGTTATAGAAGCAACCAATAAAGGATATATCATACGTCATTCTGCTATGGTGGAAAGAGTCCTCAAAATGCAGCATACAGATGCAGATATAGAAAATGAGCTCAATACAATCGTGGATCTTGGTGGTTATGTCAAAGATATCTTTGTATATCATAAGGCTTATCATATTGTACGTGCACCTCTTAATATTGCATCTCGTTTAGATGTAAAGAAATATCTTGATAATTTAAAATGTGGGAAATCCATTTCTTTAATGACAGTGACAAGTGGATATCATTATCATACAATCTGTGCTGAAACAGATGAGAGACTTGATGAAATTCAAGATGCATTGTCAAAACTAGGATATCTTGCAAAACTTCAGGAATATGAACCTGTTGAATTCTAAAAGCCATCTACATTGATGGCTTTTTAATATATAATGGTATGGAGGTGATGAATTTATGATTTATGTAACAGGTGATATACATGGCAATCAATTTAAATGGCTTGAACAGATAGATCCTGTATTAAAAGAAGGAGATATTATTATTGTATGTGGAGATTTTGGAATAGGTTTTTTCCAACAGAAATATTCTTCAGAAGAATCATTTTATGATTTCATTAGTGTTCAGCCCTATACTGTTTTATTTGTTGATGGCAATCATGAGAACTTTAAAAAGCTTAATAGTTATCCCATGGAAGTATGGAATGGGGGATATGTTCATAAACTACGTCATAATCTCATTCATTTGATGCGTGGAGAAATCTATATAATAGAAGGAAAAACATTCTTCACTTTTGGTGGTGGTTATTCTATTGATAAGCCATTCCGTAAAGAAAATGTGTCATGGTGGCCTGCTGAAATGCCCAATACAAAAGAGTATGAGAATGGATTACAACATTTAAGTAATAGAGATCATGTGGATTATATTATTACACATACAGCACCGGATGAAACGGTTTATTTTCTATCAACCATTAAACAATTTCATATAAAAGGCGATGTTTATCAAGAAATGCCTTTGACTACTTATTTGAATGATATTCAGAAAAATACAAACTACACACATTGGTATTTTGGTCATTTTCATGTAGATAAGGAATTGTGGAGAAACCAGACAGCTGTCTTTAATACACTCTATGAGTTAGAATCACATCAAATCATAAGACAATGGAACACATACGAAGGATAACACCTAGACTATAAAACTAGATGTATTGACATCAAATAATAGATATGATATTCTTGATGTACAAGAGGTGATTAAAATGAAACGTACAAAGTTAGATGACCGTGAATTACCTGATTATACTCGCGGTGAAGAAATATTTAATATGGTAACGCATATTGTAGGGGCTGCTTTTGGTGTTGCAGCACTTGTTTTATGTATTATATTCTCATGTTTACATCATAATGGTTATGGTTTAGCTTCTGGTATTGTATATGGTGTTTCTATGATTGTTCTTTATACAATGAGTTCAATTTATCATGGCTTATCTCCTAAACTTAAGGCGAAGAAGGTATTCCAGATTATGGACCACTGTAGTATTTTTGTCTTAATTGCTGGTACATATACACCAGTACTATTATGTTCTGTTAGACTGGCTGATCCATTCTGGGCATGGGTTTTATTTGGTATAGTATGGACTGTCACAATTCTAGGTATTGCATTAAATGCTTATGACATTAATAAATTCGCAAAATTTTCTATGGCCTGTTATCTTATTCTAGGCTGGTGTATCGTCTTTAAGTTTAATTTATTACCTGGAACTGTAGGCATGAATGGTATCTATCTATTAGTCGCTGGTGGTGTCGCTTATACAATTGGTACAATCTTCTATGGATTACAGGAAAAAATACATTATATGCATTGTATCTGGCACTTATGGATCTTACTAGGTAGTGTCCTTCACTTTTTATGCATTATCTTATACTGTATGTAACAGGCATAAAGCCTGTTTTTCTTTTATATCTTTTAAAGTCATGCTATAATCGTTGAGGAAAGGATGATTAAATGAAAAAAATGAATTTTAAATACGGTTTTTTATACTTGATCACATTTATTATTGTATTAGGTGGCGATCTAGTAACTAAACTTGTAGTCAATGAATCAATGCAGTTAGGGCAGAGTTATCAAGTCATTAAAAACTTTTTCTATTTCACTTATATTCATAATACGGGTGCAGCATGGGGAATGCTTTCAGGTCGTTTCTTTCTTTTCTATGCAATTTCTATTATTGCTGGTATTATGCTTATTTATTATTTTATCAAGAGTGATAAATCCCAGGTCTTATTAAGATTTGGAATTGTGCTTATATTTAGTGGTATGCTAGGAAATCTATATGATCGTGTTGTTTTTCATTATGTAAGAGACTTTTTAGATTTCTTTGTATTTGGTTATGATTTTCCTATTTTCAATATTGCCGATATGGGTGTTGTAATAGGTGTTTTATTAATCATCTTAGATTTAGGAATTGGAGAATATAAACAATGGAAATACAATCAATTACACCAGAATTAGAAGAAAAAGGCTTGCGTTTAGATAAAGTCATCTTGAATCATATGCCTGATCGTTCTCGTACTGAGATTCAGAAATGGATTAAAGCAGGACAGGTTATTGTTAATGATAATGTTGAAAAAGCTAACTATAAGGTAGAAGAAGAGGATGTCATCCAGGTCACTTTACCTGATCCTCAGAGTACAGAAATCAGACCTGAAGATATTCCTTTAGATATTATTTATGAAGATGAAGATGTGATTGTCGTCAATAAGCCAACAGGCATGATTGTTCATCCATCTGCAGGTATCTATTCAGGAACACTTGTCAATGCGTTACTTTATCATTGTCATGATTTATCAGCAATAAATGGTATTACACGTCCTGGTATTGTTCATCGTATTGATAAGGAAACAAGCGGTTTATTAATGATTGCAAAAAATGATAATGCCCATCGTTCATTATCTAAACAGCTAGAAGAACATTCAGTTGTCCGTCGTTATGTGGCACTTGTACATGGTGTTATTAATCATAATGTAGGTCGTATTGAGGCACCTATTGGACGTGATAGCAAAGATCGTAAGAAGATGGCTGTCACAAGCAAGAATGCAAAAGATGCGATTACAAACTTTAAAGTATTAGAACGTTATGATGATATGACACTTATTGAATGTCGTCTAGAAACAGGTAGAACACATCAGATCCGTGTTCATATGCAATATATTGGTCATCCAGTTTATGGTGATCCTCAATATGGCTTTAGAAATGATGATAACACACATGGGCAGTATTTACATGCTAAGGTATTAGGTTTTGTACATCCTAGAACCAATGAACATATGTATTTTGAAGCACCTCTACCAGATTTCTTTGAAGAAAAGATCAAGGAATTAGGGGGAGAATATGATGGATAAGCAGATTATTACATGGGATCAATATTTCATGGGCGTTGCGAAACTTTCTGCTTATCGTTCAAAAGATCCTAATACGCAGGTAGGTGCCTGCATCGTTAACAATGACAACCGTATTGTAGGTGTAGGATACAATGGTCTTCCTCGTGGATGTGAAGACGATAAATTCCCTTGGTCAGTAAGAGAAGGGGCTTTATATGATACAAAGTATCCTTATGTAGTTCATGCGGAACTCAATGCAATTCTTAATTCTACTCAGAAATTGCAGAATTGTCGCATTTATGTTTCTTTATTCCCATGTCATGAATGTACAAAAGCAATCATTCAAAGTGGAATCAAAGAAATTGTCTATGAAGATGAAAAATATAAAGGATCAGAAAGCGATAGAGCGGCTAAACGTATGTTAGATATTGCCGGCGTCTCTTATCGTAAAATTCCAGCATTTGAAATAGAAATAAAAAAAGAATCACTAAGTGACTCTCTAGATGAAGAAGAAGGCCTATAGGCCTTCTTTTAATTTCTTTAATGCTCCCTTAACTCTCTTCGTATTAGTGAAATTCAACTTACATACTTTTGTAAGAATCTTTTCCCCATACTTGTTTGCAAGTTTAACAGCCACGATTTCGGCATTAGTGCCAGCCCCCCTAGCAAGGTTCATCTTTAAGCTCTTTGTCATACTAGCAAAATATTGTAGATATGCGTAACGAGAAATGATTTCTGCAGCTAATACTGCTAAGTATTGCTCATCAGCATTGGTTTCAAAAATCATATCTTTTACAACAATAACTTCGCTCTTTAGATAGTTATAATAAGTCTTAGGTGAAACGAACTGATCAATAACTTTGAATTCAACACTCTTCTTCACTTTCTGAAGAACGTTCACAACAGCCTGGTTAAATAAACGGGCACGAATGTTCGCCTGGTTGATTCCATTATCAATCATCTTATTATAATGTGAGTTATCTAATACTAGTAGTGATGAAATGAGATGTCCTTTTAATAGTTTAGCGCAATTGATAATTTCCTGATTTGATAAATCATCGACATTATCAATTTTTAGGTTTTTAATAATCTCAAGTGCTTCATCATCGGCATAGCATGCAACAACACAAAGCGGCCCAAGAAAATCAGCAGATCCTGTTTCTGCAGCCCCGATATGAGGATGCATACATAAATGATCTGAGTTTTTTTCCTGCTCAATCTTCTTTGCTAAACTTCTAGACCAATGCTTTGCTTCATGCACCGCATTCTGTCCTAAAAAGCTTGCTTCATAATCCGATGTCACTTCGATGTCACAGCCAATAGCATGAGCTTTTAAAAGAAGGTTCTCGCTTTCAAATGGAACCATCTGACTGTCATAAAACTTCTTCATCTTGTTTAAAATGTTTTCATTAATCAAAAATTTAATTGGCTCCACCATATTCACCTCACATGAATTATTTTATCATAAATTTCATTTTTTTGACAGTATAAATTTCATTTGTTATAATTAAGAACCGACAGTGTTAAGGAGGCAAGTGCTATGAGTTTTCTCGATTTGATTCTTATCGCTTATTTGTTGTATATGTTTTTTAGTGGATATTCCAAAGGTTTTTTCTCAACACTTTATGATCTGCTAAGCTTCATCATTATGATGCTTTTTATCTATTTTAATGTTGAGACAATTTCTTCAATAATCCAGATTTATAAACCAGTAGATGATCCATTATCTCAATTAGGGGGCTCTGTAGTGAATATGTTGATTGTTTTTATCATCATGTTCATTATTCTAGAAATCATTAGAAGACTGATAGGACTTCTTATTAAACCATTAATCACAAAATTAACAGATCACTTTGCCTTGACATCACTTGTAAATCACGTATTAGGGGCACTGCTTCACGGCTTAAAAGGTGCCTTTATAGCCTTCCTGGCAATGATTATGTTTATTGTGCCATTTTTTGGTCCTGATATTCTTGCTGATTCTAAAATAGGACATTTAATCATTGAAGATGTGCCAATTCTTTCAGAAACAGTATTAAGTGAAGCAAGTGCTTATGGAAGTTTATTAAAAGGACAACATAACCTTCAATTAGAAGATAAAGATATATTAAGAAAAATGATTATTGCTAACAATCATGCCTATGATCATGGTCTACTTGGCGAACATGAAGCAATACAGTTTGTTTATACTCAACTAGGCCCTGCCCTAATAAAGCAGCAGGTGACTTTACCTAAAGAAGAAAAAATACAGTTTATCTTATTGTTAAATAAGACGCCTTATACAGAAACAGAAAAGAATATAATTTTAAATAATATAGGAAGTGAATAAAATGTTAGATAGTTATAAAGTCTTAGAATTTCCAAGAATTTTAAACCATATCGCAGGTACATGTCGTACAGAAATTGCGAAAAAGAAGATCTTACATCTAGAGATGTATGATAATTTAGCTGATTTGAACGAAGAACAGAATCGTTTGGAAGAAGCTATGACAATTCATCGTATTATGGGTACTTTGCCTCTTGCACCACTCAATGATATCAGTGCTTATCTTGCAAAGGCTAAGATGGATGGTATTCTCGCTCCTGAAGAATTAATGGCGATTGACCATATGTTAGAAAACATCTTTCAGGTCACATCTTATTTTAATGCTTATGAAGGAGACATTATTCTATTAAGAGATCTAGTAGAAGGTTTAGAAGGAGATAATGGTCTTCATATTGAAATCAATAGATGCATTATGCCTGATGGATCTATCAGTGATCACGCAAGTGAAACACTTTATCGTGTTAGAAAAAGCATGCATGCATTAGAAGGACGTATTCGCCATTCAATGGAAGGCTATTTAAAGAGTGAAAAGAATTCTTTAAGTATGGATACTCTTTCAAGTAAAAATGACCGTTTAGTACTTGCAGTCAAGGCGCCTCATAAAAATGAGATTAAAGGCTTAGTTCATGCAACAAGTGCTTCTGGTCAAACATTCTTTATAGAGCCTGAAAGTGTCGTTGTTATGAATAATGAACTCAACGAGTTGAAAAGTCAGGAACAGACAGAAATCAATAAAATACTTCAAAGTCTAACTAGACGTGTCAAATACAACTATACAAGATTCTATTTTGATCAGGAACTCATGTCTGAACTTGATTTTGTCTTTGCGAAAGCACGTTTTGGCTGTGATTATGATTGTGTAAAGCCTGATATCAATGAAACGGGTGTTCTCTCTTTAAAGCAGGCAAGACATCCCTTAATTGATCAGGAAAAGATAGTTCCTAACGATATTATTATTGACGGCAAAATGCTTATGATTACTGGTTCTAATACCGGTGGTAAAACAGTGGCTTTAAAAACAGCCGGTTTATTATCATTAATGGCTATTAGTGGATTAGCTGTTCCAGCTAATGACGCTTCTATTCCATTCTTTGATGCTGTTTATACAGATATTGGTGATGAACAGTCCATTGAACAATCACTTTCAACATATTCATCACATATGAAGAAGCTTATCTATATCCTAGAACATGCCACATGTCGTTCTCTTATCCTGATTGATGAAATTGGTTCTGGTACAGATCCACAAGAAGGGGCTTGTCTAGGAGAAGCTATCTTAGATACCTTATTAAATCGTGACTGTCGTATTATCGCATCAACTCATTATGGCGAACTAAAAAGCTATGGTCAGACTAGAGATGATATTACGCTCGCATCAGTCGGATTTGATGTAGAAACTATGCGTCCTACATATCGCTTGAAGCTTCATTCAATTGGTTCTTCTTATGCCTTTGAAATTGCTGCATCTTTAGGATTAGATCATGAGATTATTGATCATGCTTTACATAATAAAGAAGAACGTATGAGTGAAGCAGAAAAGTTAACTGAAAAGCTGACTAAGCAGAGTGCAGAATTAGATGAGAAAGAAGAAAGGATCAATCAGTTACTTGCAGATAATGAAAAGCTTCATAATCGTTATGAACATCAGCTTTCTATTGCCACAAAGCAGAAAGATCGTATTGTAGAAGAAGCACAGCAGGAAGCCAATAAGATGCTTGAAGAAGCTAAGAAAACAATTGATGAATTGACTAAAGATATCATGGATCAAGGTTCTTTAAAACCCCATCAAGTGACTGCAGCCAAACACGCATTAGACCAGCAGAAATATGAAAAGAAAGAAATTGTAAAGGTCCAGGACCATGTCTTTAAGAAAGGGGATCATGTCAAACTTGATAAGATGAATAGAGAAGGGGATGTACTTGAAGTTAAGAAACATGAACTGTTGATTGATTTAGGTGGTCTCCAGGCACGTGTAAAAGATACAGAAGTTACTTTTATGCATGGCGCCTCTAAGCCTCAGAAAGTAAAAAAAGCAGGTACTAGACAGCATATGAAGAAAACAGGACATTATGAAGTAAATGTTATTGGTATGCGTTATGAAGAAGCGATGAATATTGTTGAAAAGTTCTTAGATGATGCTTTATTACTTGGTTATCCTTCAGTACGTATTGTGCATGGTATGGGTAAAGGGATTTTACGTAATGGTATAAGAAAGAAGTTAGATCATCTATCTTATGTCAAAGAATATCGTGATGGTGGCCCCAATGAGGGTGGTTTAGGTGTAACGGTGGTTAGCTTTGAATAAGAATCTAGATTATATTAAAAAGAAGCTCTCATTACTTCCTATGTCTCCTGGCTGTTATTTAATGAAGAATACAGAAGGAAAAGTCATTTATGTAGGAAAGGCGCGAAAACTGAAAAATCGCGTCTCTTCTTATTTTACAGGTGCACATAACTATAAAACAACAAAGCTTGTAGATCATATATGGGACTTTGATTATATTGTGACAGGCAGTGAAAAGGAAGCATTATTACTAGAAATCAACCTAATTAAGGACTATACACCTGAATACAACATCATGTTTATGGATAATACCTATTATCCTTATATTGAATTAACTGATGAAACTCATCCAAGACTTAAAATAGTAAGAAAAACAAAAAACAAAAAGAATAAGTACTTTGGTCCTTATCCTGATGCTACTGCAGCAAGAAATACCTTTAAATTATTAAATAAGCTTTACCCCTTAAGAAAATGTAATCATGTCCCAGATAAGCCATGCCTCTATTATTCATTACATCAATGCTTAGGGCCATGTATCAACGATATTGATAAGAGCCAGTATGATGAAATCAAAAAAGAACTGATCTCATTTATTCATGGTAATACCAAATCAAAGATTGATGAACTCACTGAAAAGATGATGACAGCCAGTGAAAATCTACAATTCGAGCTTGCAAAAGAATATCGTGATCTCATTCGCTCTATAGAATATGTAACTGCCAAACAGAATGTTCAATTTGGTGACTATAAAGACAGAGATATTTTAGGCTATTATATTGATAAAGGTTATATCAGTATTCAGCTCTTCTTTATGCGTGAAGGTAAGCTTCTCTATCATGATTTCAATCTTGAGCCTGTAGGAGAAGATTTTGAAGAAGATCTGATTCGTTTCTTAGTTACTTACTATCAAACACATCCTGAACCCTATGAACTACTTATTCCTCAGGACGTTGATTTAGAACTTTTATCTGAAATATTATCCTGTCATGTACTTCAGCCTCAAAGAGGTGATAAGAAATCCTTAGTAGAAATGGCTAATAAAAATGCGAAGGAAGCACTAGAAAAGAAGTTCTTATTAAAAGAGAAAACGGATGAAAAGACAATCCTACCTATTATTGAATTAGGTAAAAAACTTGGTATTAAGACACCTCATACTATTGAATTATATGATAACTCTAACATCCAGGGGGCTTATGCTGTTGCAGGTATGGTTGTTTATAAGGATGGTGTACCTTCTAAAAAAGATTATCGTAAATATAAGATCAAGACAGTAGAAGGCCCTGATGACTATGCTAGTATGAAGGAGGTCATCTATAGACGTTATTATCGTCTTTTAATGGAACAAAAGGAAATGGCAGATCTTATTATTGTCGATGGTGGACTTGGACAAATTAAAGTAGCCAAAGAAGTTATCGACGGGTTGAATCTTCCTGTACATATCTGTGGGTTATCTAAGGATGATAAGCATTCTACTGCTATGCTTCTAGATGAAAATGGCAATCAGGTGCCTATTGATACAAAGAGTCCGTTATTCTTCCTTCTTACACGTATGCAGGATGAAGTGCATCGTTATGCTATTTCATTCCATCGTCAGGTCCGTTCTAAATCATTATTTAGTTCTATTCTTGATGAAGTAGATGGAATCGGCGAAGCACGTAAGAAGAAACTTCTTAATCATTTTAAAAGTGTCAAAAAAATGAAAGAAGCGTCTTTAGAAGAATTAGAAGCAGTGATTCCTAAAAATACAGCTTTGAAACTCTATGAAGTACTGCACAAAGAATAAACTATACACTCATCATGATATACTATATAATTGACACTAGAGAGCAGGTGATTTAATGGAAAATAAGCGCAAGTATCTGTTTGTTACAGTCATTGCATTATTTATCGTTTCATTCTATACAATTAATCTCCGTTTTGATCCATTCTATCGTGTCAATGGAATCAACAATGACAACAGAATGATTATCGAGAAATATCTAAGTAAAGAGGAACAGAAATATCTTGTAGAAAACAGAATCCCACTTTACCATTTTATGAAATTTATCAAGTATGATGATTTTTATCTTCCATATTATCAATATTATGAACTACTAGAAAAGACTGGTCGCTATGACAACATTAAGATTATTCTTTCTACTGGTAATGAATTAGCTGGAAAACTTCTTGATAGTTTTAAGAACAATGCCTATGATCAGGCTAAAAAGTTAGTAGAACATGATTTAGAATCAGGATATTTATATAATCAGAATTTTGATTTTGATAAATTAGAAATATATTATGAAATGAGACCACTATATGATGATTATAGTTATGTGGATGATACAGAATATTATATTGAATTATTAAAAAATCGTGGATTATCAGATAAATTAATTCGTTCTTTCTTTGCGGATGCTTGTAATAACTATTCACGTTATGGGTTAACGACACTCATGACTCAGGCCAATAATCATGAGATATTCTTAATTGCGGATCCTTCATCTTTACTGACAACAATTAATGATACAAGTTATATAGGGGCTTATGTGCCACATAATCTTGTTCTGATGTCAGATATTCATCGCTTGAAATACGCTATGTATTTAGAGAATGATGCTTATGAAGCCTTAAAGAAGATGGTAGAAGCAATGCCGGATGATATTGCTGAAGATTTTTATGTCAAAGAAGCCTATGAAAGCTTCAATGATTTTCAATATTCAAATCCAGTTCTTGCCGGCAAAGATGAAAGACAGCTGGGTAGAACAGTGTCCATTGCTTCTAAATCCATTGCCTATCAGACATTTGAAACATCTGCCCTGTCGCAATGGCTTGAAGCACATTCTTACGAATATGGCTTCATATTGCGTTATCCGAAGCGTATGGCTTCTTCTACAAATCGTGTCTATGATTCTCATTATTATCGCTATGTAGGTAAGAAGACAGCCAATAAGATTTATAAAGAAAATAGCTGTATTGAAGAATATATTCAAAAGGAGGCAGTAAAATGAAGAAAATTGTAATCATGTCAGATAACCATGGTGATATGAATATGTTAACAGATATTAAAGTCCTAGAAGATGATGCAGATTACTATATCCATTGTGGTGATAGTGAGTCCTATTCACTTCAGGATTTAGATGGCTTTGTAGCTGTTAAAGGCAATAATGACTGGAGTCTTGATCTTCCTCAGACAGCAAGACTAGATATTGAAGGAAGGCATCTTCTCATCACTCATGGTCAGTTCTTTGGTTATTTTGACCGCGAAAAGAAAATGATTCAGTTCTTAAAAAAGTATAATGGAGATGTTTTGATCTCAGGTCATACACATATGCCTCTTGCGAAAGAAGAAAACGGCTTATGGCTTATTAATCCAGGCTCAACATCCTGGCCACGTGGTGGATCAAAACGTTCTTATGCAGTTGTAACAATTGATGATAAAAATGTAGATGTAGTGATTAAAACTCTAGAATAGTGATACATTTAAATAAATAGGAATTGACATTTTATATCTTCCTATTATAATGAGCATATAAAGTCAAATATAAAGATAGAGGAAGCGATGCATCAGAGTAATATGAGGAGTCGGCAGACTAAGAATCATATGAAAGGTAATCATCGCCGAAAGAAGATAAGCGGCAGCTTGTTGTCTTGGTGATTCAGGAAATACCTGTCTCACTCCTTCATGATGAAGAGGCGTTATCTTATCGTTAAAAGCTATACGATAACGTATGGCTTTTTTTCTATTTTTATATAGAAAGGGGAAATAATTATGAAAAAGACTTTAATTACGCTTGCAGCAGCAGCACTTGTATTATCAGGATGTGGATCATCTACAAAATCAGATGACAATACTTTTACAGTAGGTATGGAAGCAGCTTACCAGCCATTTAACTGGCAGACTTCTAAGAAGACAGATACTGCTGTTAAATTAGATGGTGGTGCAGGTTATGCAGATGGTTATGATGTTGTCATTGCCAGCAAAATCGCAAAGAAATTAGGTAAAAAACTTGTTGTAAAGAAGATTGCATGGGATGGTTTACAGCCAGCTGTAGAATCTGGTGAAATTGATGCAATCATCGCAGGTATGACTGCTGATAAGAAACGTGAAAAAGGATTAGATTTCACTACACCTTATTATCAAAGTGAAATGGTTATGATTGTAAGAAAGAACAGCACTATGACTTCATTCAATGATATCCAGCAGTTCTCAGGTTATAAGGTAACAGGTCAGAAGAATACAAACTATGATACAATCATTGACCAGATCAAGGGTGTAAAACATCAGACACCTAAATCAACTTACCCAGAATTAGTTGTAGCTTTACAGCAGGGTGATACAGATGGTATTACTGCAGAATTACCAGTTGCGAATGGTATCGTACAGGCCAACCCAGATCTTGCAATTGTTAAGTTTGCAGATGGTCATAACTTCAATGTAGATACTGCAGTATCAATTGGATTAAAGAATAATACTCGTAAAACAGCTGAATTTAAAAATATTCAGAAGGCTTTAGACTCTATTTCACAGGAAGAAAGATTAAAAATCATGGAAGATGCTGTTAAAAGAGCACCTACTGATAAATAGGAGATAAAATGAAAATAGATTTTCAATATGCATGGAGCCAGTTAATTAATAACTGGCCTCTGTTCTGGTATGGTATTAAGATGACAATCGCTTTTGCGGTTGTTGGTACATTAGCTGGTCTTGTTTTAGGTCTTATTATTGGCGCTATTCGTTGTGTGCCACTAGATCCTCTAGATAAGCCAGTTACAAGATTTTTTAAACAGTTAGGACGTTTTATTACAGGCTTTTATGTATGGGTATTTCGTGGAACACCTATGATGGTACAGGCCGTATTCCTTTATTATTTATTTAAGCCAGTATTAAATTGGAATAACTTCACTGCAGGTATGGTTATTATTTCAATCAATACAGCAGCTTATATGGCTGAAATCATTCGTAGTGGAATCCAGTCTATTGATGCTGGACAGATGGAAGCAGCTAAGTCTTTAGGCATGACAAATACTCAGACAATGATCAATATCATCTTCCCACAGGCTATCAAGAATACATTCCCATCACTTGGTAATCAGTTTATCGTTAATATTAAAGACAGCTGTATGTTAAATGCAATTTCAGTTGTTGAATTATTCTTCCAGGCACAATCAGTGGCTGGTACTAATATGAGATATATTGAAGTATATCTTGTTGTTGCTATTCTTTATTTAATTCTTACAACTGTTGCAACATTCGCGCTTAACTACATTGAAAAGAAAATCAATAAGACAAACACAGTAACTATCAAGGATAACTGCGCATAAGGAGGAAAAAAATGGATACAGTCATTGAAATTAAACATTTAGAAAAACATTTTGGAAACCTCCGTGTTCTTAATGATATTGATTTTACTATTGAACGTGGTAAGGTTGTGACTATTATTGGTTCAAGTGGTTCTGGTAAGAGTACATTATTAAGATGCATTAACTTATTAGAAGTTCCTGATGCAGGAGAAATCTTATTTAATGGTCAGAATATTTTAAAGGGAGATATGGATGCTTCTACTTATCGTAGTAAGGTAGGTATGGTATTCCAGAACTTCAATTTATTTAGTAATAAGACAGTATTGGAAAACTGTATGATTGGACAGATCAAAGTATTAAAGAAATCTAAAGAAGAAGCACGTGAGGAAGCTATGAAACAGCTTAAGGCTGTTGGTATGGATAAATTTGCGGATGCATCAAGCACAAAGCTTTCTGGTGGTCAGAAACAGCGTGTAGCCATTGCAAGAGCATTATGCATGAAACCTGAAGTTCTTCTATTTGATGAACCTACAAGTGCTTTAGACCCTGAAATGGTAGGGGATGTATTAGATGTAATGAAGGAACTTGCAAAAGAAGGTTTAACAATGGCTGTTGTTACTCACGAAATGCAGTTTGCAAGAGAAGTCAGCGATGTAGTATGTTTCATGGATCAGGGTGTTATTGCAGAAATGGGTACACCTGAAGAAGTATTTGAACATCCTAAGACAGAACGTGCTCAGCAGTTCTTATCACGTTATTCTAATAGATAAAATATTTACCTGAGAGACGGTTAAAACGCCGTCTCTTTTAATTTAACGTAATAAAGAAAAAGACTAGAGAGCAACTCTAGTCCAAGATAAAATAAAAACCTCGGTTAATTCGAGGTTATTTTCAGATGGCGTCCACGAAGGGATTCGAACCCATGACCGCACGCTTAGAAGGCGTGTGCTCTATCCAGCTGAGCTACGTAGACATTTGATTTCCGACTGCGCATTCATATTACCATACTATACAACATTATGCAATACTTAAAACTAACAAAAACGAAAGAAATATGATTTAAAACCTTTATATAGGTTTTCTCAATATAAAAACCCCGGTTAATCCGAGGTTATTTTCAGATGGCGTCCACGAGGGGATTCGAACCCATGACCGCACGCTTAGAAGGCGTGTGCTCTATCCAGCTGAGCTACGTAGACATTACTTTTTGACTGCTCAAGTATAATATCATGACTTTTCATGTAATGCAAGTATTTTTTACATAATTATAAGTGTTGACACAATTAATTATTTTCAAATATAATATCGTCACTTTGACATAACTAACATATGTTAGTTAAGACTAAATAAGGGGATGACTATGAAATACATCTGAATACTATTAGGCTTTATTAGCTTATTTCTTAGTACTATAGGAATTGTTCTTCCTATACTTTCTACTGTTCCTTTTTATATGACGACAGTATACTTTTTTACAAAAAGTTCGGAAACGCTGCATAACTGGTTTATGCATACAAAACTCAATAAGAAGTATCTTAATAGCTTTGTAGAAAACAGATCCATGACACTAATGACAAAATACAAGATTATGGGGATTGTTACAGTAGTCATGTTGATTGGATTAATATGTATGAAAAATGTTCCTATAGGTAGACTATGTATATTTATTGTATGCATCTTTCATATTTTATATTTATTTATTCGCATTAAGACTATAAACAAGGAAGAGGCAAGTAGAAAAGAAAAGACTTAAAGAACAACAGACTATAGAAAAGATGATTCATCTCTATTGTTCAAAAAATCATCATACAAAAAATTTATATCCTGATTGTAAGGAACTGCTCGATTATGCACAAACACGTAGTCAAAGATGCCCATTTATGGAAAAAAAACATTCTGTGCACACTGCAAGGTACATTGTTATAAAACGGAGATGAGAGAAAGAATCAGACAGGTCCTGCGTAACGCATGACCAAGAATGATTATCTATGATCCAAAAACGGCTTTTTGGCATATGTTATGTAGTATAAAAGAAATAATATTATCATAATCAAAACAAGACTTATAAGACTATTGTCACATTCTAAAAAATATATTATATATACTGTCTTCTGGCAATGGATTTCTTTACTTGCACAAATCAAAGGCGTTTTTACAATTGATGAACTATTAGATGCTGTTTTAAAAAACACGCTTACTTTTGGTATTCTTAAATCAACATTTCTATTATTGCTTGGAGTAATCGTTATTCGTTATATATGTGAACGTATAAGTGCACGCTCATCTATCTTGTCAGTGTTGATGTCAAACGTATATTAAGAGAAAAGATTTATGACCAGATCCTTCGTACAGGCGCATCTTATAACGAATATGTATCTTCTTCTGAAGTTGTACAGGTCTCTACAGAATGGGTTGAACAGTTAGAAACTTATTTTGGAAAGTATCTTCCTCAATTCTTCTATAGTTTACTCGCTCCTATTACACTCTTTATCATTTTTAGCCAGGTTAATTTAAAAGCGAGTATTATACTGCTGATCTGTGTTCCTCTTATTCCTATTTCCATTGTTGCTGTTCAGAAGTTTGCGAAAAAGCTTTTAAGTAATTACTGGTCAGTCTATACAGGACTTGGAGATTCGTTCCTGGAAAATCTTCAAGGGTTAACTACATTAAAAAATTTATCAGGCTGATAAGATGAAAGCTGAAGAAATGGATAAAGAATCTGAAAAGTTCCTTAAAATAACAATGAAGGTTCTTACAATGCAGCTTAATTCCATCAGTGTGATGGATATCGTGGCTTATGGTGGGCAGCTATCGGTATGATTGTTGCCTTATCAGAATACCTCAATGGACATATTTCTATGTCAGGTACGCTTTATATCATTCTTCTTACTAGTGAATTCTTTTTACCTTTAAGACTGCTTGGTTTATTCTTCCATATTGCAATGAATGGTATGGCAACAAGTGATAAGATATTTAAGATACTTGATCTACCAATTGAAAGTAAAGGCAAGGAATTATTACCTCATAGTAATTTAGATATCATATTGAATGATGCTCATTTCTCTTATGAAAAGAATAGAGATATATTAAAGGGCATTAATATGACATTACCTAGAGGATCTTTTATTTCACTTGTAGGAGAACCTGGATGTGGTAAGAGCACAATTGCAGGTATTCTTGCAGGTAAGAATAAAGGCTATAGAGGAGATATTACAATCGGTGGCGTTCATCTCAATAATATTAATGAAAAAGATTTAATGAATCATGTTGTTTTAGTAAGACATAATAGTTATTTATTTAAAGGCAAAGTTGAAGATAATCTTCGTATGGCAGGTCCTGATGCTACCAAGCAGGAATTAGAAGATGTACTTGAAAAGGTCAATCTATTAGGTTTTCTTAACACACAAGATGGATTACAGACAAAGCTATTAGAAAAAGCCTCTAATTTATCATGGGGTCAATATCAAAGATTGGCGATTGCCCGTGCTCTACTAAAGAAAAATGCTTCTGTTTATATTTTTGATGAAGCGGCTTCTAACATAGATATTGAAAGTGAAGAACTCATCATGAATGTCATTCATGAATTAGCTAAAACAAAGACTGTACTGCTTATTTCTCATCGTTTGGCAAATGTTGTTAAGAGTGATGCCATTTACTTCTTACAAGATGGTGAAGTCAAGGGAAATGGCACACACGAAGAATTGATGAGGCAAAATGATGCTTATCAGCATCTTTATGATAGTCAGATTGCTTTAGAAAACTATGAAAAGGAAGGAACCGTATAATGAATAAAAAAAACGTAGAAGTGCAATTCAAATCATGGGACAACTCATTGGTTTACTCAAACCTCTTTTAATTGTTATGGTAACTGCAATACTTCTTGGTACAATAGGTTATTTATGCGCCATCTTCCTTACTATACTTGCAGGACAAGTGGTTAAGCATGGACTGATCCCAGTACTTTTTTATCGAATGAGAAACACAAGACTTGTCTTTATACCTGTTAAAACAATCATGACAACAATGATCATTATTGCCTTATTACGTGGAATTCTCCACTATCTTGAACAATACTGTAATCACTGTATCGCATTTAGATTATTGGCTATTACTCGCCATAAGGTATTTGCAGCATTACAGAAGCTCTGCCCTGCAAAATTGGAATCTCGTGATAAAGGAAATCTTATTTCCATCATTACAACAGATATAGAATTTCTTGAAGTATTTTATGCACACACTATTTCACCAATTGCGATTGCTTTGTTGTCTTCTTTAATCATGGTAGTCTTTATTGGTCATTATCATATTCTTGCAGGATTACTTGCTTTGGTGGCTTAAATTGTTGTGGGCGTTGTTATTCCTATTATTAATGGTAAATTAGGGAGTGAAGAAGGAATGGCTTTTCGAACTCGTTTTGGTGAATTAAATAGCTTTGTATTAGATTCACTATGTGGTTTAGATGAAGCCATCCAGTATGGACAGGGGGACGAAAGAAAAAAAGAACTTGTTAGACGTTCTCAGGAGCTTGCTGATCAGCAAGAATATTTAAGCTTTAGAGAAGGGGCACAGCGTTCTATCACAAATATGGTTATCTTACTTGCTTCATTTGGAATACTTTTCTTAACATTGTCACTTTATCTAAACCATCAATTAGGTTTTGAGGGTATTATTACATGTACTTTATCAATGATGGGATCTTTTGGACCAGTTGTTGCTTTATCTAGTCTTTCTAATAACCTGAATCAAACTCTCGCAAGTGGTGAACGTGTTCTTTCATTACTTGAAGAAAAGCCCTTAGTTGAGGAAATAGAAGGGGACATGAAAAGCAGCAATGTATTTAAAGGGGTATTAATGGATCATGTCACTTTCTCTTATGAAGATGAGACAATTCTTGATGATTATTCTTTAAAACTTGAACCAGGAAAGATTACAGGTATCCATGGTGTCAGTGGTTCTGGTAAATCTACTTTACTTAAATTACTCATGCGCTTCTGGGATGTCAATCAAGGAGCCATTACAATAGATGAAGAAGACATCAAGCAGATTCCTACCAAACATCTTCGTGACATGGAAAGCTATGTCACTCAGGAAACGCATCTTTTACATGATTCAATTGCGAGTAGTATCGCAATCGCAAAACCAAAGGCAACACGTTTTGAAATTATGGGAGCAGCTAAGAAAGCCTCGATTCATGACTTCATCATGACTCTTCCAAATGGTTATGATACAGAAGTAGGAGAACTAGGGGGATACCTTATCTGGTGGTGAGAAGCAGAGAATCGGCATCGCCCGTGCTTTTCTGCATGATGCACAAATGATCCTTATGGACGAACCCACTTCAAACCTTGATTCACTTAATGAAGGGATTATCTTGAAATCATTAAAAGAATCTTCAGAAGAAAAAACAATCGTACTCGTTTCTCATAGAGTATCTACTATGAATATTGCAGATACTGTTTATGAAATGAAAGATGGAAGAATTTCTTAATAAGAGGATGTTCACGCATCCTTTTTTTCATGCTAATATAAAACTGAGGTGAATATTATGTTGTGCGATTATCATGTTCATACTATCTATAGTGATGACTCAGTGTACAAAATGGAAGATGTTATTAAGGATGGTATCAAAAAAGGAATAAATGAATTATGTTTTACTGACCATGTTGATTATGGAATCAAAAGAGATGTAGATGATCCTCTTGGTCCCGTATATCTTAATGGTCAGCCAATTTCTAATGTTGATTATCCTGAATATTATAAGGAATATCTATACTTAAAAGAGAAATATAAAGACCAGATGACTTTAAAGTTTGGATTGGAATTTGGTATTCAGGTACATACCATTCCAAAATATGACGCTCTATTTAAACAATATCCTTTTGATTTTATTATTCTTTCTATTCATCAGGTAGGTGATCTGGAATTCTGGACAGGAGATTACCAAAAGGGTAGAACAGAAAAAGAATATTATGAAAGATATTATCAGGAGTTATATGATGTCGTGAATCTCTATCATGATTATAGTGTTCTAGGTCACATGGATCTTATTAAACGTTATGATGATCATGATGGTTATGACAGTTTTAATAACCACAAAGAAATGATTACGCAAATTCTTGAGACAGTCATAAAAGATGGCAAAGGAATTGAAATCAACACTTCTTCTGTACGTTATGAGATAGGTGACCTGACACCTTCTAGAGATATCTTAAAATTATATTTAAAACTAGGTGGTACAATTATTACAATCGGCAGTGATAGTCATCAAGAAGATCATTTAGGTGCTTATATAGAGGATACAAAAAAAGAACTAAAAGAACTCGGCTTTAAACAATATTGTACTTATAGTCAAATGGTTCCAGAATTTCATGATTTATAATATTCAAAAAAAATCGCTAAGTTTAAGAAAAATGTTGCTACTAGATTATCAGATTTTCTAATTCTTAAGAAACTGGAAAAGTATACATTCAAGAAAAAGGTAATGGCATCTGTGATTCTTAGAATGATTGTGGATACAGAAATCTTCAATATCAAAATGGTATGAGCTATGCCTATGCCCATTTCAATTAAGGAAGTATATTACGAGTATTGTTATGGTTTTTTTTGAATAAGTTAACCTAAAGCAACAATTTACTTAAAAAGAGCGAAAAAAATTAAATAAACCATGTGTTTCTTAATTTTGAAGAAAATACAAGTATTTTTATGTAAAAAAATGCTTGCATTGCATCTCTTGGCATGTTATTATACATGAGCAGTCAAGAGAAATGTCTACGTAGCTCAGCTGGATAGAGCACACGCCTTCTAAGCGTGCGGTCATGGGTTCGAATCCCCTCGTGGACGCCATCTAGCAATTACCTCGGTTTATCCGAGGTTTTTTTGTACATTATTTTAAAAAGAATTTATTTACAACACCTTATTATAGGTATTATGAGTGCTATCTTACGAGAAATATTTATTAAAATCCTTTATAATCATAGATGTAGAAAGGAATTGGTGATGAATATGTTAAAAAATGAACACTCTTTATATCGTTTGATGAATATTTATATGAATGATTCCCTTGCCGGAATTCGTTTCTTTTATAATATTAAGTGGCCAGAAGGCTATCATTGTGAGGAATGTGGCAGTTCTCATTATATATATGATCAGGAAAACAGATGCTTCATATGTGCAAAATGTGGCCATAAAGAAGATCTACTCGCACATACTGTTTTTTCTGAATGTCTAGATAATCCAAATTCACTTATATTAGGATTATATTTATGTTTGACAAGTAAACGCAGAGTAAGTCAAAAGGAACTCGCTCAGCTGGTAACTATTCCAGTTAAGAGTGCTGCAATTTTGATTAAAAACACTGAAATGCTAGATGAATGTAATATCAGAGAAGATATTATTAAAAAGATGTTTGAAAATAGTGAAAGTCCCTTATTAAAAAATGTATCTTATACTAAAAACAATCAGTCAAATCGTGCTATAATACCTAAGAAAGCAGGGTGATTAGTATGACAGAAACAACTGGTTCAATCATTAATATAGTAAATACAGGTCAAACAATTACATTAACAGTAAGATATGTGGTGGATCATCATGTATATGCTCTTAAAGAAGACGCTGTTTTAAAACCAGCAAAACAATTACTTTTGTTTAAGTCAAAAAGAAAAGTACCTGTATTAGGTACTTTAAGAGTAGGGCAGGAAGTCGCTGTCTATTATGATGAAAAACATCCAAGTGCTGCTTATCTAAAAGATAACATCAAATAGAGCGTTTATAAGCCTCTAAAAAGATGATAAAGGACAAAAAGGCAAGCCATTCAAAAAGACCTGTAATATCCGCAAGAAAGCATAGTACAGTCGTTAACATGATACATAATGACATCAATAGCTGTAATAATTTATAAGCTAAGTATGTATTGGTTTGATGTAAGTCATAGAGAATCATTGCGAAAGTGATGACTACAAATACGATTCCAATAAAACTAGCATAAGTGTGACATTCTGAAAAGAAATCATGACTTGATCTTTTAAAGGGCATAAATAAGCTAATTATGAGACATATCCCTGATATATGGACAAGTGCTTTGCGTTTGGTTATCTTATAGAGCTGATACCAGTAATACATCAAAAACACAAAAAAGAAGCACTGCATTGGATAATGATATTGTGCCATGCTCATGACACCCGATAGATTATTGCGTATTGGACTGAGTCTTGTCGCAAAATAGGCAAGTATTGTAAGAAAAATGATGTGTACCATAAAAACCTCCTGCTTCATTATAACGGCTTCTATTTGAGAAGAGTAGAAAGATATGCTAAAATATATTAAATGTGATAAGTTGAACATATTGAAAGGAGTTTTATGAAACACAATAATGTTAAAATCATGCCTCTAGGTGGTCAGGCCGAAGTAGGCAAGAGTATGTACAGTATAGAAGTTAATGGAAAGATCTTCATCATTGATGCTGGTTATCGTTTCCCAGATTTGGATAAACTTGGTGTTGATATTATCATTCCAAGTTTTGATTATTTAATTGAAAGAAAGAAGGATATTGTTGCTATTATTATTACACATGCACATAATGATGTAATGGCTGCACTTCCCTACTTATTGAATGCAGTTCAGGGTGTTCCTGTCTATGCACCTAGTTTAACAGCCGATTTAATTGAAATGATGATTGATCATTATCAGAGACATCAGAAAAAAAATCTTCATATGGAATTGATTCGTGTAAGACGTGATGATTCTATTAAGATTGCAGGTATTCCAGTAGAATTCTTCCCTGAAACACATTCTATTCCAGGAAGTGTTGGCGTTGCTATCTGGACACCTGATGGATATGTTGTTTATGGTGGAGAATTTATTATTGATTTTGGTTCTCCTGAAGGATTTAGATGTAATATCCAAAAGATGATGGAAATTGGTAAGAAAGGCGTTCTTGCCTTAATGGTTGAATCTTCAGGAGCAAGCAATCCTGGTTATACTTCACCAAATCACAAACTTACAAATAAGATTGAATCTATGTTTGAAGATGCATCTGGTAGAATTATTATTTCTTCTTATGCCCAGAATGTCTTTAGAACAAAAGAAATTGTCGAACTCACTAAAAAGTATCATCGTCAGATTGTCTTCTATGGACGTGATAAATATGACCAGACAAATAGTATTATTCGTCTAGAAAGAACAACACATAAGCCTGTTATTACTGTTCCAAGTAAATATCTTGGCAAGAAAGAAAATGTTGGTATTCCCGCTAAGGATTCAAGTTATGTTATCCTTTTGAGTGGTGCACCTAATACTATTTATAGTGATATTTGTGATATTCTTGATGGTGGAGATGAATTATTAAAGATCAGAGAAGGCGATACATTTATTGTTGCTTCTCCAGTACTACCTGGTACAGAAAAGATTGCGAATAAAGCTCAGAATGATTTATTCAGAACGCCAGCAGATGTTCATATTCTTAAGAATAAACAATTACCTTCAATGCATGCATCTATTGAAGACATTAAAGTATTTATTCAGTTATTTAACCCTAAATACTATGTACCAATTAAAGGTGAATACCGTCGTTTTGTAGCCAATGCACATATCGCAAATGAAATGGGTATTGATAATGATCATATTGTGATTTTAGATAATGGTGAAAAGTGTACTTTCGAAAATGGACAACTTGAAGAGGGTAGAGAAGTTATTGAAATCGAAGATGTCATGATTGATGGTATCGGCGTTGGAGATGTGGGTGAAAAGGTTATTGATGACCGTATTCAATTATCTAATGATGGTATTGTTGTTGTGGGTGTCACTATTGATGCACGTACAAAAGAAATTATTGCCCAGACAGACTGTCAGACTCGAGGATTTGTTTATTTAAAGGATTCTGGTTATGTCATCAAAGAAATCATTAACATCTGTGAAGGCGTTGTCTCTAAGTTAAAAGATGATCCCCAGATGGATGTTCAGGATATACGTAATGAGATGAAAGAACTATCTATGCGTTATATTATGAAAGAAACAGGAAAAAAACCTGTATTTATTGGTGTTGTAGTAGAAATCTAAGCAGGATTTATTCCTGCTTTTTACAACTATGGAAGGGAGTGAAAATATGGCTGAAAAGAAAACAAAAAAGCCTAAAAAAGCACCTGTATCAAAACAGCCGAAAAAAGAAGAAAATAAATCTAATAAGATAAAAACAAGATTAATTGCTTTGTTTTTATTATTTATATTCTTTATAAGCATATGCCAATTAGGAATCGTAGGTAGATTTTTCCATACACTTATGGTTTATATTTTTGGTAGTATGATGATTTATCCTATTCTTATCATACTTTCTATTATATCTGCTTATTTTGTCGTTAAGGGTGAGTCTCCTAAATGGAAGGGTCCTCAGGCAGTAGGACTGATTATGATGATTATTGGTATACTGCTTATTTGCACATATGCCGGTAATATGCATTCAACAGGTAGTATGAATAATTATATAAAGCATGATGGTGTGACAAGCGGAGGTCTTATCGGTTCATTATTATATGCCCCTTTAAGTGCTTTATTTTCTCCTATTGGAACTCTTATTTTTGGTATTATTTTGCTGCTAGCTGGTCTTGTATTATTCTCTAGTAAGTATATTCATCAATATAAGATAAAACAGAATGAACAGGAAGCACAAAATGCAGTAGAAGTGTTTGAAAATAAGAAAGAGAAAACTAAAGTCAAAGATTTCTTTGCCCCTAAACAGAAAGAAAAAGGATTCTTCCCAGATAAAGTATTTGAAGAGAAAGAACCTTTAAAGGAACCAGATATTGACCTCACTTTCAATCAAAAGAGCATGCGTCTTGATATTGAAAAGAAGAGACCTAAAAAGATGGAATACAAAGATGCTGTTTATCAGCTTCCTTCATTTGATTTATTGAATCCTATTCGTAATACTGGCAACTTATCAGAAGAAGCCAAACATGCAAAAAGCACAGGCAGGATTCTTGAAAACATGTTTGAAGAATTCGGTGTCAATGCGAATGTAGTACATCTCTATATTGGACCCACTGTTACTAAATTTGAAATCAAGTTAGAAGCAGGAACTCGTGTCAATCGAATATTACAGTTACAAGATGACATTCAGCTTGCTTTAGCTGCAAAAGAAATTAGAATTGAAGCACCTATTCCAGGCAAGCCTTATATAGGTATCGAAGTACCTAATAAGACAGCAGCTATGGTTCCATTTAATGAAGTCTATCAGCTTTCTATGCGTGATCATACATGGGATAATAAGTTAGCTGTTCCACTTGGTAAAGATGTATCTGGTAACTTGATTGTTGCAGAACTCAATAAGATGCCTCATTTACTTATTGCAGGAGCAACTGGTTCAGGTAAATCAGTCTGTGTGAATTCTATTATTACTTCTATTCTTATGAAAGCAACACCAGATGAAGTAAGACTCATTCTTGTTGACCCTAAAAAGGTTGAATTATCTAACTATAATGGCGTACCTCATTTATTATCTCCTGTTGTCACTGATCCTAAAAAAGCAGCTGGAGTATTACAGCAGGTTGTTGCAGAAATGGAAAGACGTTATGAAGTGTTCGCAGATAATGGACAGCGTAATATGGAATCTTATAATGTCTATGCAAAGAAGTTTAATGAAAAAGCCAAAGAAGAAGATAAAAAAGAAATCATGCCTTATCATGTTGTCATCCTAGATGAAGTAGCTGATTTAATGATGGTCGCTTCTAAAACAGTAGAAGACTGTATTATGCGTATCTCACAGATGGCACGTGCGGCAGGTATTCATCTTATTGTCGCAACACAAAGACCATCTACTGATATTATTACTGGTGTTATCAAAGCGAATATTCCATCACGTATTGCTTTTGCAGTGTCTTCAAGTGTTGACTCACGTACAATATTAGATGCAACAGGAGCTGAAAAACTGCTTGGAAAAGGGGATATGCTCTTTAGTCCAATGGGTTCTAGCTCACCAGTACGTGTACAGGGTGCTTTTGTGGCAGATGAAGAAGTGAGTCGTGTTGTAGAGTTTGTTTCTAAACAGATGGATGCAAACTATGATGATAATTATGTCAATGCGAAAGAAGTATCAAATGGCGGATCTTCAGTCAATGATTCTTTAAATGATACAGAAGAAGAATATGAAGAATGTCGTGAATTTGTCATTAAAGAACAACGTGCAAGTACTTCTTTATTACAAAGAAGGTTCAGAATTGGCTATAATAAAGCAGCTCGTATCATGGATCAGTTAGAACAAAATGGTGTTATTGGCCCACAGATAGGTTCTAAACCAAGGGAAGTTTATATTCGAGGTTATAGCGAAGAAGATATTTAGGATATCTTCTTTTTTTGATTAATTAAGCGGTAACACTTTATAAAGTAGAATTAAAGTGTTAAAATGATTATATATCAAAAGGAGGAATTGAATAATATGAAAAAGCTTATGGCATCTGCTGTAGTACTTTCAATGGTACTCGTTGGCTGCGGTTCAGGTAAAGAATCTAAAAAACCAGAAATCGCTTTAGTCACTGACTCTGGAGGAATTAACGATAAGTCGTTCAACCAGTCAGCTTGGGAAGCGGTAAAAGAGTATGGAACTAAGAATGATAAAGGTTATAAATATTATAAACCTGCTTCATTCGATACTGCTGGTTATAAGGATCAGATCAAGAACGCTGTTGACAATGGTGCAAAAGTCGTTGTTTTACCAGGCTTCAAATTCGCTGCTGCATTAGGAACTATCCAAAATGAAGAAAAATATAAGGATGTTAAGTTCGTTGCAATTGACTTCACACCTACTGATGAAAAAGAAAACCCTGTAGATGTTGCGGATAATGTTTACTGTGCAACTTATAAAGAACAGCAGCCAGGTTATTTAGCTGGTTATGCTGCTGTAAAAGAAGGCTACACAAAGATAGGCTTCATGGGTGGTATGGCACTTCCTGCAGTAATTAACTATGGTTATGGTTATTTACAGGGTGCTAACGACGCTGCAAAAGAATTAAATATTAAAGTTACTGCAAAATATACTTACACAGGTACATTCAATGAATCACCAGAAATTAAGACTAAAGCTACTGGATGGTACAATGGTGGTACTGATGTAATCTTTGCTTGTGGTGGACAGATTTGTAACTCTATCTTCGCTGCTGCAGAAGATACAAACAAAAAGTCTATTGGTGTAGATAGTGACCAGAAAGATGATTCTAAGACTGTTATCACTTCAGCTATGAAGGGTGTTAAACAGACTGTATTTGATGAAATCACAAATGCTTTCAATGACAAGTTTGAAGGTGGCGCTCATGTATTAGGTGCAGAAGGCGACTACATTGGTCTTTCAACTGATTTCTCAAGATTAAAGAAATTCACAAAGAAAGATTACGAAAAAGTATTCAAAGACGTTAAAGATGGTAAAGCAAAGATTATTACTTACTCAGATGTTGATGAAAATGCGAAGGGTGATCCTAATACAAAAGTATTAAAGGATGCTTTAACTAACGTAACAGTATCTTACGAAAATTAAATAAAACCTATAAAAGTGGCTTCGGCCACTTTTTTTATGTGCGTTTACACTGATTTAGAGGTGGAATAAAAATTCCTATGATCTTCTTGGTTTATAAGCAGATGATAGTGACAGTATTGCTCAAAATCATAAGCCTCCTATATTGTTAAAAACAATAGACTTTT
>OGDF01001531.1_pt1 | contig 33805 bp, 32 predicted proteins | sample 1570141 | NCBI WGS metagenome assembly OGDF01 (sample SAMEA4370581, study PRJEB24528) | human gut metagenome | reverse complement strand
CCACCTTGCCAAGGTGGAGGTAGCGAGTTCGAGCCTCGTAATCCGCTCCATTTTTATTTTAGAGCCGCGAAAAATGTCGGTTTCGCTGATAATAACAAAATTCGTCGTGGAAATATTCACGGCGTTTTTTATTTGCCCGAAATTACCCGGAGTATTCGAACTTACATTGATATACCGACAGATTGAGCATGAAGTCCTATCGATGTCGCTGCGGTACTTGTGGTGGAATTGAACCGAATCTGGTGGATATGCTGGAGCGCAATTGAGTTTGCTATATGCAATGGTGTAAACTTTAAGGTTAATATAACGATTTGTATAAAATTCGAATGGGGAGTGTAAATAACCCTATCAGCCGCATTCCTTGAGAAATTCAGCCAAAAACAGAGTAATTAACACACAATTTGAGAAATAAACGTGCGCTTGCAACACAAATAGTAATACATGATACAAAAAATACAAATTGTAGATGGATTGCTGCGAATTTTCACAAGGTCAGGCAACATTATGAATCTGTAAAAATTTCTGAATGATTGAGAGAAAAGAGCAACATTTTTTTCACACCATAGCTGGTTTTGTTGTTTACAGTGTGTTGATGTGGCTTTTAAATTACTTAAAATAGCACAAAAGGAAATAAAACACTATATACATATCAAAATAGCGGCTATGTTTTTGTGAACTTTGTATGAAAAAAATAAAACTTCAAAAAAGTTATTGACAAATCCGATAAATCACGGTATAATATAGACAAATAAATGGTCAGAGTTCATTAAATCTCCGTTCATTTGTTTTGTTTAGTTGTCTCCTTTCTTTTGTTCTACACATAATTATTATTTGACTTCCGCAGTTATCTGCACCGACCCGCAAGGGTCATTTTTTTTGCCCGGATAATTTCCAGGCAATAGTTTCTGATAATTTTCACAGAAAGGTACTGGAAAAATCACCGCAGTTGTGATATACTAATATAGTATGATTTGATATAATAAGGAGATGTTTATTATTCTGGACAGAAAACAGATCGCCGATGGGATCTACTTTTCAAAGATAATCGACGGAAGATACAAGACTAACCGTATCTCCATAGCGTTTTACACCGATTTTGACGAGGAGCGCCGCGCGGACTACGCGATACTCCCGTATATTCTGACGGATAGCTGCCGCAGATATCCGAACCTCACGCGGCTCACCGAGAAGTTCTCCGACCTCTACGGAGCTTCCGTGTCGGACAACCTGGGCTGTTCCTTTGACAGCCGTCAGATGACCTTTTCAATAAGCTGTATCGACGACCGCTACACCCTCGCCGGCGAAAAGCTGGAGCAGGAGTGCTGCGGCCTCCTGCTGGACTGCATACTCGACCCCTGCACTGAAAAAGGCGCGTTCCCGGCGGAAACCATCGAAATAATGCGTCAGGAGCTTATCGACGCTATCCAGAGCGTAAAGGGCGACAAGCGCATGTACGCCGCCCAGCAGGGAGCACTCGCGGCGTTCCCCGGAGAGCCGTGCGGCTACCCCGTAAACGGTACCCTGGAGCAGGCTCAGGCGATAACACCGCAGTCGGCGTGGAGCGCCTACCGTTCAATGCTGGAGCACGCGCGCATCGAGGTATTCGCCGCAGGCTGCAGCGATTTCACCGCCGCCGAGGAGGTCATCAAAAAGCGCCTTGCGGGACTATCACGCAGCAGTATCTGCGTACCCGCGCCGAAGCCCAGCGTACTCAAGGAGGATGTTTTCCGCACTGAGGAGCACGTTGAAATGCAGCAGGCTATCCTGCGCATGTACTTCAAGGCTCCGAAGATGACCGACCGCTACGCCGGCGTGGTTCTCTCGATGATCCTCGGCGGTATGACGACCTCGAGGTTTTTCAGCAATATCCGCGAGAAGCAGTCGCTGTGCTACTATTGCAGCTGCTACTCCAACCGCTTTAAAAAGATCATCACGGTGTACGCCGGGGTAGACCTCGCGAACATCGCAAAGACGGAGCGCGCCGTCATGAAGGAATTCATGAATATCAGCATGATGGGCGTCACCGACGAGGAGCTTGAGCATGCGAAGCTCGAGATAATCGAGAGCGCACGCGCCGTGTACGATTCCGCCGGAGCGCTTTCAAGCTGGTATTCCTCGCAGATAACCGACGATAAGATGCTCACCCCTGAGGAATACGCCGCAGGCGTGAGCGAGGTGGACGCGAAGCGCGTAATGGACGCGTGCCGCCAGTACTGCCTGGATACGGTCTACACTTTATACCCTGAGGAGGTGCAGTAATGCTGGAAGAGATCACGAGCAGCAGGCTAGGCGAAAAATACTACAGATACACCCACAGCAGCGGCGTTACTGTGCTTCTTTACCCGATGAAGGGATATTCCACGATAACAGCGCAGTTTTCAGTGAAGTTCGGCTCTATCGACAACTGCTGCTCCATCGACGGCGGCGCTCCGGTACGCATTCCGGACGGCACCGCGCACTACCTTGAGCACAAGCTGTTCGAGTCACCGGAAAAGGAAGCCTTCGCAAGGTTTGCCGAGACCGGCGCTTCCTGCAACGCCGGAACTTCCTACGACAGCACGCGTTACTACTTCAGCTGTTCCGCGAACTTCGAAAAGAACCTTGAGATACTGCTGGATTTCGTTCAGCACCCCTATTTCACCCCGGAGAACGTCGAGAAGGAGCGCGGCATAATCACGCAGGAGATAACGATGTACCTCGACAGCCCCGCCTGGCGCGTCTGCATGGAGCTGTACCGCGATATGTTCCGGAACAATCCGGTGCGCAACGACATCGCAGGCTCCGCGGAGAGCATAGCGCTCATCACCGATAAGCTGCTGTACGACGTCTACGACGCATATTACGACCCTTCGAATATGTACCTGTGCATTGCCGGAGACTTCGATCTTGAGAGCGCCGTGGAAGTCTGCGAGCGCTGCCTGCTTACTCGCACCGGGAAAAATGTCGTTTCGATATTCGAGCAGGAGCCGCCGGAGGTTTTCACCCGCCGCAGCGAGATGAAAATGCCTCTGGGCAAGACCAACTTCGCAATGGGCTTCAAGCAGCCGGCGCTTTCCGGCAGGGCAATGACCGAGGAGTATATCTACCGCACGCTGATGAGCGATACTTCGGTAGGCGCAGCTACGGATTTCTACCGCAATATGCGCGATAAGGGGCTTATCAACGAGACCTTTGAAAGCAGCATAATGATGGGCCGCGGGTTCTTTATTCCGGGAATTTACGGCGAGTCCGACGAGCCTGACCGTGTAGCCGAGGAGATAGTCCGCGAATACCACCGCCTGAAGTCCTGCCCGCCGTCCGAGGAGGCGTTCCTGCGGGCGAAGAAGTACCTTTACGGCGACAATATCCGCACGTTCAACAACGTCGAAAGCGTCGCGCAGAACCTCTCAGACGCAGCGCTGACCGGAACCTCCGCTTTCGACTATGCGGATATCGCGGCTTCTGCCGACTACGATGGTATGCTCGCGCGGCTGCGTGACTTCGATCCGGACAACTACGCTCTTTCGATAATCAACCCTACGGAGGACTGACATATGTTATCAACACTTTTAGCTTCAGCTACCGCCTTCCCCGAGGTGGAGCTGACCTTCCCGAATCTTTTCGGCGGTATAACCCTGGGCTACTATCAGGGCTTCGAACTTTTCGGAATAAAGATATACTGGTACGGCGTGCTCATCACCATCGGCGTGGTTCTCGCGTACCTCTACGCGATGTGGCGCGCTAAGGACTTCGGACTTGGCAAGGACAGAATGTTCGACGTGGTATTCGTGGCGCTCATCACGGGATTCCTCGGCGCGCGTATCTACTACTGCGTGTTCCAGACCCTCGACCCGAATTCCGGCATGAGCTTTGATATCGTCACCACCTTCACGACCATACGGGACGGCGGCCTCGCGATTTACGGCGGCGTTATCGGAGGATTCCTCGGCGGCTTCGTGATGTGCAAGATACGTAAGGTCAACTTCCGCGCGATGGCGGATATTGCCTCGCTCGGATTCCTCATCGGGCAGTGCATAGGCAGATGGGGCAACTTCATCAACCAGGAAGCCTTCGGCGCACAGTGCAGCCCCGACTGGATATTCGGCATGACCAGCGTGGATATTATCCGCCGCGACGGTCTGGAGGCGGGCGCGCTCGTACACCCCTGCTTCCTTTATGAGAGCGTGTGGTGTCTTGTGGGATTTATCGCGCTGCATTTCTATTCCAAGAAGCTTCGCACATTCGACGGGGAGATCATGCTGATGTACCTTGCGTGGTACGGTCTGGGCAGAGCCTGGATAGAGGGTCTCCGCACAGACAGCCTTATGGCGGGCGATTTCAGAATATCACAGGTCGTAGCTGCGGCATGCTTCGTTGTATGCACCGTGCTTGTGATAGTTTTCAAGATACTTACCGAGAAGAAGCACATACCGCTGTACGTCAACACCGAAGCATGCAGAGCGCTCAACGAAGCCGACGAAAAGGCGGAGGAGCAGCGCCGTGAAAAGAAGCTCGCGAAAAAGACCGAGCAGGCTCCCAGCATACTCTCAGAGGACGCCGAAAATGTTACGCTGAACGATGATTCCAGTGAATCCAGCAAATCCAGCAAATCCAGCGAACCTGAAACAGTATCCTCCGAGGAAACTGAAACTTCCGAATCCCCGGAAGCGGCAAACGAAACTACAAAAACATCTGACGAAACCGACGAAAGCGAGGAGCAGTAAAATGGCAGCACAGATAATTGACGGAAAGGCAGTATCCGCAAAGGTAAAGGAAGAGGTACGCCGGGAGATAGAGCGCGAGGGTCTCGATGTTGGGCTTGCAGTAGTTATCGTAGGCGACGACCCGGCAAGCCGCGTGTATGTAAATAACAAGAAGAAAGCGTGCGAGGTCTGCGGCATAAAGAGCTACGAGTACGCACTTCCTGCGGAGACCACCGAGGAGCAGCTCATGGAGCTCATCGACGCGCTCAATGCCGACAGCAAGGTAAACGGAATACTGGTTCAGCTTCCGCTGCCGAAGCACCTCAACGAGGAGGCGGTCATTGCTAGGATATCCCCGCTGAAGGACGTTGACGCGTTTTCAGCTTCGAATGTCGGCAAGATAATGATAGGAAATTACGCGTTCCTGCCCTGCACGCCTGCAGGCTGCATGGAGCTTATCCACAGCACCGGCGTGGACGTTTCCGGCAAGGAGTGCGTAGTTATAGGCCGCTCCAACATAGTTGGCAAGCCGATGGCGATGCTTCTTCTGCACGAAAACGGAACCGTGACCATCTGCCACTCCCGCACGAAGAACCTCAAGGAGGTCTGCGCACGCGCTGATATCCTTGTTGCAGCGGTAGGCAGACCCGGCTTCGTTACCGGCGACATGGTGAAGCCCGGCGCGGTAGTCATCGACGTTGGAATCAACCGCAGCGCCGAGGGCAAGCTCTGCGGCGACTGCGTATTCGACGAGTGCGCCGAAAAGGCTTCCTATATCACGCCTGTTCCCGGCGGCGTAGGTCCCATGACCATCGCAATGCTGATGAAGAATACCGTGATGGCAAAGCGCATACAGTCCAGATGAGGAACCAGGCAAAACCGTTCTTACGGAACGCTGTGATTCTCACCATCGCACTGGTGATAGTTGGTCTGATGATGAATTCCTGGGGCGTTGTGCAGATACTTATAATGGTGCTGCTGGCGGTTCTGACAGCGGGGCAGTGGCTGCTGTATTTCTACATGAGAAAGCATTGAGTGGATAAAGTCACAGCGCCTGAGACCGCCGACAAACCATAATTTATGATTGAGGTTTAAAAACTTTCAGCAGCCCCATATCGGGAGTCAAGGGGGACGTGTCCCCCTTGCAGGTCAAGGGCGGAGCCCTTGTCGCCGACAGGCGAAACCTCCGCACGAAGTGCGGCTACTCCGCGCGGAAGCGCGGTTAAACGCAAAAGAGCGCTAAAGGGGTGTGGGGGAAAACAAGAGTTTTCCCCCACCTGCCGCATATTGTCTTACAAACGCTCACCGTCCAAAACAGTCCACTGGACTGTTTTGGACGTGTCACCAACTTATAAAAAAGAGTTTCCCACCACGACCTGCATAATCCTGTCAGCCGTTAAGCCCGAAGCTGACTGACAGCGCGTTGTCGACCTGCGACATGGAGCTGCTGTCCAGCTCGCCCATGCGCTCCTTCAGCCGCCTTTTATCTAATGTACGCACCTGCTCCAGAAGCACGATGGAGTCCTTCGCAAGCCCGCAGGAAGCGGCGTTGAGCGAAATATGTGTTGGCAGCTTGGATTTGTCCTTCTGGCTCGTTATCGCGGCGGCTATCACCGTAGGGCTGTGCTTGTTTCCAACGTCGTTCTGAACTATCAGCACTGGGCGCATTCCGCCCTGCTCTGAGCCGACCACCGGGCTCAGATCCGCGTAATATATTTCTCCTCGTTTTACCAGCATTTTACGATCATTCCTTTCCTATCGTTCCCTGCCTTTCCGGCGCGGTCTGTTTGATCATAGTATTGACTGCCGCGCGGAAGATATACAGGCAGTTTCTATGAAAAACCGGATCTTCCGGTCACTACATATTATTCCGCACTCAGCCGCTGAGTGAGTACTTTCAGCGGAGCTTAATGTAATTCGCAGAAAAGAGGTAAATTATGCCGCAGATGACATGGGACAGATTGCTGTCCTCCGAACGAAGCCGCGTTTCCGCAAAGCGCAGCGGTGATATCCGCTCGGAATTCGCGAAGGATTATCATAGGATAATCAGCAGCGCGTCCTTCCGCAGACTTCAGGACAAAACGCAGGTTTTCCCGCTGGACAGGGGAGATTTCGTGCGCACAAGGCTGACGCATTCGCTGGAGGTAAGCTCCTTTGCGGGTTCGATAGCTGATACGGCATTTGCAAGGCTCGCGGAGGATCACCCGGAGATCACCCCGCAGGTACGCGCAGACTGTGTGGAGATACTGCGCTGCGCAGGGCTGATACACGATATCGGGAACCCTCCGTTCGGGCATTTCGGGGAGTACACTATCCGTGAATGGTTCAGCGACAACCTCCCGAAGCTCACCTGCCGGGGAAAGAGCGTGTATGAGCTACTGACCCCGCAGCAGCGCGCAGACCTCGAGAATTTCGAGGGCAACGCGCAGGCGCTCAGGGTGCTGACAAGGCTGCATTTCCTGGTCGACGAGAACGGAATGAACCTGACCTACGCGCTGCTGAACACGATAATAAAGTACCCTGTACCGTCCACGGGGATCGACAAAAAGAGCGGCGATATCCGCACCAAGAAAATGGGATATTTCGCAGCGGAGCAGCCGCTTTACGAAAAGATCACGAATTCCACGGGCGCGGTCGGCTGCCGTTATCCGCTGACCTGGCTGCTGGAATCCGCGGACGATATCGCATACAAAACTGCGGATATCGAGGACGCGCAGCGCAAGGGGCTTCTGACCTACACTATATTGCTGACCGAGCTTACCTCGCCGCAGCTCCGGGAGAAATGCCGCACTGCGGAGGAACTCGAGCTGCTTGAAAAGGCGGCTGGAATGCTCCCGCACTACCTGGAAACCGCGAAGGAGCGCGGAATGCCATCCACGGAGGAGAACGCGGTGCAGAATTTCCTTGTTAGGGTGCAGTCGATGATGATCTGTGCAGCGGCGGAATCGTTCGTAAGAAACTACGACAGAATAATGCGCGGGGAGCTTCGCACCGAGCTGCTGGCGGATTCCCCGGCGCGGACGCTTTCCGACGCGCTGAGCGATATCGCGTACCGCTACGCGTTCAACTCAAAGGAGATACTGCGCATAGAGCTGTCGGTGTCGGAGATGATGAACTGCCTGCTTGAGCGGCTGAGCGGCGCGGCTCTGCGGTTCGAAACACCCCAGGAGAAGATCACGGACAGCAAGCTGATCAGCGTAATATCCGAGAATTACGTGAAGATATGCCGCGCCGGCTGGAGCAGCGAGGGCGCCGAGGCGTACAGCCGCCTGATGCTGGTGACGGATTACGTCTGTGGAATGACCGACGGATTCGCGCGGCAGCTTTTCCGGGAGCTTCGCGGGGAGATTTCGGGCTGACTTGACATAAGAGGATATTTGTGGTATTATTAAATCAGTGAGTGCCGCAGCAGGCTTTGCGGCGCTGTTTCAGCAGCCGGGTCAGGCAGAAGGGAGCGCTATGGAAACCGAAAACAACGAAAAGAAGCCTATGATACGCCGCGGCAGCTTCCGCGTAGGCTACGGCAGCGAGGAAAAGCTGATAATCATGTGCGGTATAGGTGCCGCGCTGTGCCTGTGTATGTTTATAGTGGGTCTGGTATTGTTCGGAGCGCCGACCGATTTCATGGGATTTATGGGCAGCGTGTTCTGGATAATTCCGATGGTGATATGCCTGGTGTTTATTCCGGTGATATTCTACGGAAGGCGGTGCACCTACTACGCAGGAGATAAGGAGCTTGAGGCGGTCACGCCGGGCGGCAGCGACTACCTGTATTACAGCGATATCTCCGAGGTAATATACAAGCCGACCACGCTGTTTGGAAAGCTGCGGGGATATCATGTCACGGTGGTGACCGGCGTGCGTGACTTCACCTACCGCTATATATTCGACCGCCACGACGACCTGTGCGAGCCGAGGCACACCCCGTTCTACATTCTGGAGCTGAACGCAGGTCTGAAGCAGCCAGAGGAGACCGACCCGGAGCTTGCCGCGGCGGTAATGGCTCAGTTTGCGGTTATGCAGGAAAAGCAGGAGGACCGAGTTTCCAGAAAGCGCAAGAAAAAGACCTGGGAAAACCTGTTTGACGATTGACAGGTTATTTCATGATTTATCAGACATAATAAAGCACCGCAGTTCATCGCTGCGGTGCTTTATTGTGCCGTCTGTCAGGGCTTATGCTTATTCCGTTTCAGCCGTGGTGCGCTTTGCCATCTCGTTGTTGTACTCGAGCTGGGTTATTTCGCCCTTCGCCAGAAGCTCGCTGAGCTGATCGTCGGTGTAGCTGTAAAGCTCGGTGGAGTCGATAGTTTCGCTGGAATCGCTGTCTGTGCTCTCTGAAACAAGCTGTGTTGCCGCTTCGGTCACGGCGTTGTCGGTCTGTTCCTCCGTTCCGCTTTCGGTGGAGGTGTTTTCGTTTTCGGTTTTTGCGAGGTACTGTACCGCGCTTTCGCTGAGGTCAAGCGTGTCGTACTTCTTCGCGGTGGTCTGTGCTGTCTTTGCTTCGCTCTTTTCGGAGGTCTTGCTGACCCCTGTCATTTTCGCGCTGCTGAGCACTGTGCTCTTCTGAGCCGCGCTCGTGTCAATGGTGATGTTCATTTTGTATGCTCCTTTGCTGCCTGACAGACGGGCTGTATGCTTCACAGGTCGCCCTGAGTCAGCCCTCCGGCTCAGACACATTGTTAAGCACAGTTTCGAGAAGCGCCTCGAGGATATCCGCCTGTTCCGGTGTAAGCCCTGATACGATGCGCTCCTCCTGCGCTGAGATAAGCCCGTTGAGCTTTTCACCAGCTTCGGCGGCTTTCACGGTCAGCCGGACTATACGCCCGCGCCGGTCGTTTGGATCTTCGCGGCTGGTCAGCAGACCCTTCTGCTCCATGCGCGAGAGCGTCCCGGTCACCGTCGGGTGCGATACCCCCAGGAACTGCGCAATTTCCTTCTGCGGAGCTTCTCCGCCGCTATGCGCCAGAAAACCTATGATACGCCCCTGAGCAAACGTGACGCCGCAGCACTCCATGTCCCTGTCGGCGCACTGCTTTATCCGCTCGTTTATCTGCTTTATCAGATATCCTATGTGTCTTTCAGCCATTTTCAGACCGCCCTTTTCCGAACCGGTCACACATTCTGACACAGTGACCGGAATAATTACTTAGCCCGCTACATATTATAGCACTTTCCGGACGTTTTGTCAATATAAAAGGAAACGCTGAATAAAACAAAATCGACCCGTTCAAACGTGGGAACTCACGCGCCTGATTTTGTTGCGCTTCGCTTTATTCAGCGTATCCTAACATTGTTCTCTATAGTATTTGACAAAAATGAATACACAAGTTATAATATTAATCACAATAACAATGTGATACAGGAGGAATGACAATGTGCGATAAAGCCAGGTCAGATAAATAGGAAAAAGCGAGGAATGACTGTGAAAATACGATAAGTACAGCCGCCCGTTCCTGCTTGACGACCCTCAGCGCGATTGGAACGCGGCTTACAGCAAAATTGGCGAATTATTGAGAGGTAAAGATGAACATTAAAATAGAACCACTGACGTTATCCAATTTTAACGAGCATTCGCTGGACGATTTCCGCCGCAGGCAGCAGGTCACGGAGGTCTGGCGCAGGAACGGAAATGAAATGGAGCTTGTATACCAGCCGTTTGTTGAGGACTGGGACGCGGATGTCCGCCGGGAAGCCGCCGAAAGGATGCTCGGCAATCTGCGGCGTGGTTATTTCGGAACCGGCGCGTTCGACGGCGGAAAGCTAGTCGGCTGGACGTTCTACGGAAACGAGCTTATCGGCGAACGCAAGAATTACGTGGAGCTTCACATGTTCCATGTTTCAGAACTGTACCGGGGGAAGGGGATAGGCCGCAGGGTGTTCGAGGCTTCTCTGCCGCTTGTCAGGGAGACCGGCGCGGAGCGGATATTTATTTCGTCTCACTCTGCAAAGGAGAGCCAGGCGGCTTATAAGGCGCTGGGCTGCGTTCCTGCGAGGGAGTTGTTCCGGGAAGCCGCCGAAATGGAGCCGTTCGATATTCAGCTTGAATTTGACCTGACATAAAACGGGTACTTACCGCATGTATTTTTCCGGCGACGCAGGAGATAATACAGCCGTAAGGAGTGGTGAATGTGATAAAAGACAGCTTCACCTACATAGCCGTGCTGATATTTGCCGCGGCTGTGCTGGTGTACCTTCCGCGGCTGATAAAGGGGAATGCCGCCCGTAAATTCTTCAGCTTTGCGCCGCCGGTTGTGCTTATATATCTCGGGCTGATGGCGCTCTGCACGCTGGGCTCGTGGGATCTCCAGGCGACCTCCGCAGCGTATTCCAGCCTGAAAAATCCGCTGTTATACGCCATGCTGTTCATTATGCTGCTGCGCTGCGACCTCCGGAAGATACTCCGGCTGGGACCAAAAATGCTGCTTGGATTTCTCGCCGCCACGTTTTCGATTTCGCTTGGGTTCGTGGTTTCTTTTGCGATAATGCGCGGGGTGCTCGGGGAAGGAGCCTGGAAGTCCCTCGGGGCGCTCTGCGGAAGCTGGATGGGCGGCGGCGGAAACATGCTGGCGATACAGGCGGCGCTTGACATCGGCGAATCCGCAATGGCGTATGCACTGGTGATGGATTCCATCTGCGGAACGCTGTATATCATGTTCCTGCTGTGGGCGATAGGCTTTTCCGACAAGTTCGACCGCTGGACGAAGGCGGATACTACTGCGATACACGCCGTCGGAGCCTCCCTCGAGCAGGAATACGCAGCTGATTCCCGCCCGCTCACATGGCAGAACATTCTGATGCTGACAGGCTCGGGGCTTCTGGTATCGGCGGTTTGTACGAAGCTCGGCGGGGCAGTCGGGGATATGCTCCCGTTTTTCGACCGCGCTACCTGGACGGTGCTCATTGTAACGGTGCTCGGAATACTCCTGGCAATGACCCCGTTCGGGAAGCTCCGCGGCACCGAGGAAGTCTCTAACGTGCTGTTGTATGTCGTGATTGCGCTGATAGCCTCCCGCGCCGACCTCCGGGGTATCGGGAATGCTCCGGCATGGCTGGCGGCGGGACTGCTTATCCTTGTGATACACGTCGGGATAATGCTGCTTCTCGCGAAGCTGTTCAGGCTGGATATATTCACCTGCGCAGTCGCGTCGCTTGCGAATATCGGTGGAACCGCGACGGCTCCGATACTCGCCGGGACGTACAGCAGCGCGCTGGTTCCCGTCGGGATAATCATGGCGCTGCTCGGTTATGTAGTCGGCACCGGCGGCGGACTGCTCACCGCGCAGATAATGAGTATGTTAGCGTGATTTTTTAAATTCGGAATTCAGAATTAGGAATTAAGGTGCGCGCTTTGCGCGGAATTAAAATTGCTGGGAATTTTACAGGCTGACAGGTTTCGTCTTGGGCGGCACCAAAATTCCGAACTTAAAAAGCTGCACGATGCTCCCTTGACTAAAGCAGGGGGATTTGCTCGTGCAGCTTTTTATTATTTCTTCGCGGTGAAGAATAATCTTGGCATTTTCAGAATGACGTTTCCGTCGCCCTGAACCGGTATATTCTCCTTTACAGCTTCCAGGAGTTCGCCGAGGAACTCCGTCATTTCATTCTCGCCCAGGGTGTCGAGATACGGCTTTATTGAGCAGCCGCTGGTTCTCAGCCGCTGTGCGCGCTCGCCCTGCGCAACTACTCCCAGTTCGACCGAGCCGAGCGCGGAAAGTCCCCAGATAACGTAAGAGCCGACGGCTCCAGCGCCCAGGACTGCAACTTTTTTATCTTCATGTTTGTGTCTCCTTTTAGGGTCCCGATTTACTTTTTGATTATATCACTTTTTTACCCGCGATGTCAACGGGAAAGGCGATGTTTCACGATTTGTACATAAAACCCATCTATAATAAGAACATCGCCCCGGTTTTTAAACAATGTTGGAAGATGTGTTGCATTTGCTGTCCCTTGAGCAAAATAATTGTGTAATCTATACAAAACGTTAATTGCTGTCAGCTTTTTTTCCAGAACTACTTGACAATAAGCCGGGAACAAGTTATAATAGCATTACGCCAACAAAACATATCAAATTAATATGTAATATATGAATACTCGGAGAAAGGGGAACTACAAATGAGCTGTGCAAAGATGATCTGCTGTGAAATGATGTGTACAGTCATGTGCCATATGGCTGAAGAACTGCCCTGCGCGTCCGTATTCCGAATGTGAGTTTTGTTCTGACCTGAACCGAACATATCCGGAGCGCAGTGAAATGCGCTTTTTTTATTTTGAATATTGGAGGAAAACATCATGCCCGACAACAAGAACATCTGCCATAGCTGCACAGACTGCGGAGTACTCAACTGCGCACGCCGCAGCGGCTCGTATCCTGAGTTCTGCCCGACAGCGGCGCTCACCGAGGAGGAGATAAACGAGGTCACGGACCTCTACATAAAAAACCGCACGAACCACAAGATAGCTGTTGCTTCCGCCGAGGTAGAGGGCGGATTCTACGGCAAGTACACGAGGGTGGAGGAGATAATCGAATTTGCCCGCAAGATAGGCGTAAAAAAGATAGGCATTGCGACCTGCGTAGGGCTTATTGAGGAAAGCCGCATATTCGCGCGGATACTGAAGCTGAATGGCTTTGAGGTGTACGGGATAGGCTGCAAGGTCGGCTCGGTGGATAAGACCGACATAGGGATAGATGAGAAATACACCTGCGTTACCGGAAAGGTAATGTGCAACCCCATTATGCAGGCGAAGCTGCTCAACAAGGCGAAGGTAGACCTGAACGTAGTAGTGGGGCTGTGCGTTGGACACGACAGCCTGTTCTACAAGTACGCGAAGGGGATAACGACAACGCTTGTCACCAAGGACAGAGTGCTCGCCCACAACCCTGTCGGCGCGCTGTATCAGGCGCGGGCTTACTACAAGAAGCTTCTGCTTACGCCGGTCGGCGAGGAGCCGGATTATTCCGGAGCAAATCTCGGCAGCATAAAGTAAGCCGGAAAGGACATTCAGATGAATAAAAAGACATTGTTTCGCGCCGGCATACTTCTTATATCGGCGATAGCCGCTGAGGCAGTCGCGGTTGCCGTTCCTGATTCCGACAAGCACCAGCCGGCGAATCACCCGTATTTCGCCTGGCTCATCATCGCGATAACCCTGGTTTATTTCGTTGGAGCGATCCTGATACACCTGAAAAACAGGAAGACCCCGAACGAAAGCGACCTGTTTTACAGAGCTCCATTCCTGGCGGGAGTGCTGCTTGTTCTGAACGTTCTGAACATCGTAACTGTAAAGACGGCGCTGCTTCCTACGCTGTATTTCCCGTCCCTCGACCGGGTGTTCGGGACCCTTTTCGAGGATTGGGAGCTGATCCTGAAGTGCGTCGGCTACTCCTCGGGAATACTCGCCGCGGGCGTCCTCGGAGGACTTATAGTAGGGTTCCTGATGGGCGTGGGCATAGGCTTCAGCAAGACCCTGAGCTACTGGATAAACCCGCTGGTACGTATTCTGGGTCCGATACCGTCCACGGCGTGGATACCGATTTTCCTGCTGGTTTTCCCGACTGCACGTGCAGCCAGCGCGTTTATCATCGGGATCTCCGTTTGGTTCCCGACGGTGGTGCTGACCTCCAGCGGTATCTCAAACGTAAAGAATTCGTATTTCGAGGTCGCCTCCACACTGGGAGCAAATCACTTCTGGCGTGTTTTCAAGGTGGGAGTGCCCGCCGCAATGCCTAGTATATTCCTCGGGCTGTTCAACGGTATCTGCTCGTCGTTCGTAACGCTGATGACGGCGGAGATGATCGGCGCAAAGTACGGCATGGGCTGGTACGTCAACTGGCAGAAGGAAATGATGTGCTACGCCAACGTTTATGCAGGGCTTATCGTTATCGCAGTGCTGTTCTACCTTGTTATCACGGTTCTTTTCAAGGTAAGGGATAAGGTGCTGCTGTGGCAGAAGGGAGTCATCAAATGGTAGGAGCAATAGAATTCAGCGGCGTGAAGAAGAGCTTCCGCCGTCCCGACGGGGAGATCGTACATGCGCTCAACGGAGTGGATCTGAAAATAGAACAGGGAGATTTCGTCTGCCTTATCGGACCTTCCGGCTGCGGAAAATCCACCATGCTGCGGCTGCTTGCAGGCCTTGACCAGCCGACGGAAGGCGCGGTATACCTCGACGGCGAGAAGATAACCAGACCAAACTACGACCGCGGACTTGTGTTCCAGGACCCGAACCTGTTCCCGTGGCTGAACATCTACGACAACATATCCTTCGGGCTGAGGGCAAGGCACATTTTCAAGCAGAAGCGGGATTCCGTCAGGGAATTCATGGATCTTGTCGGGCTGACCGGATTTGAGAAATCCTACCCGCACCAGCTCTCCGGCGGAATGTGCCAGAGAGCCTCCCTTGCAAGGGCGCTAATCGGTCACCCGAAGGCGCTGCTTCTTGACGAGCCTCTCGGCGCGCTGGACGCGTTCACAAGAATGAACATGCAGGACGAGCTGCTGCGCATCAAGTCAGAGCAGAACATGACCATGGTGATGGTAACTCACGACGTAGACGAAGCGGTGTACCTTTCGAACAAGATAGTTGTAATGTCGCCGCGTCCCGCGAAGATAGAGGAGATACTTGAAGTGCATCTCAGCCAGCCCCGCGACCGAAACAATCCGGAGTTTATCCGCCTTCGCAGCGAGATACTCAAGGTCCTGGACTTCGCGGGCAGGGAAAAAGATGTGGAATATACGATTTAATGGAGGTAATCAATATGAATTTCAGGAAAATAGCCGCAGCTGCGGTTTCAGCGGCGCTCGCGCTGGCGCTTACAGCGTGCGCACAGCAGGAAGGCTCCGGGAGCGCAGGCTCTGGCTCCGGCAGCGATGAATACGTACTCAAGGTAGGCGAGGTGCAGGGCGCGCTCTGCCACGCTCCGCTCCAGGTGGCGATGGAGAAGGGCTACCTCGACGATGAGGGAATCAAGTGGGAGCGTGTTGATTTCGGCGGTTCCGACATTCAGGCGGCTCTCGGCTCCGGCATGATCGACTGCGGCTTCGGACTTATCGGAAAGTTCATTCAGCCGATAGAAAACGGTCTGAACATGGTCATTACCTCAGGAATGCACACGGGCTGCACAAAGCTGCTCGTCCGCGCGGATTCCGGAATCGAATCCGTTGCCGATCTGAAGGGCAGGACCATCGGAGTAAGCTCCCTGGCAAGTTCCGAGGCGATAACTGCAAAGCGCGCCCTTAACGCAGCAGGAGTTGATATATCCGCGGACGGCGGGGAAGTCGCATTTGCGGTGTACAGCACCACCGACCAGCCGGCAGCGCTGATGAACGGAGCGGTAGACGCTATTTCCACGCCTGACCCGGTAGCCACAAACGCAGAGAACGAGTACGGGCTGAAGGTGCTGCTCGATACAGCGGTAACGGAGCCGTACGCGAGTGAATACTGCTGCGTAAGCTTCGTATCCTCCGAGCTTGCGGAGAAGCACCCGGACATTGCCGCGGCGTTCACAAGGGCGGTTCTGAAGGCCTCCGCGTTTGTTGCGGAGAATCCCGAGGAGGCAGCGCAGATACAGATCGACGGCGAGTATGTCAGCGGCGACGCCAGGGCTAACGCGGAGATACTCAAGGGATACAAGTATATTCCGAGCGTTCAGGGCGGATACGACGCGCTGGTGAACGTTGCTGCCGACCTCCACGACATAGGGTTGCTGAAGGAATCTACTGACGTATCCGCTCTGGTGGAGCGTTCGTTCAAGTTCTTTGACGGAGTTCCCGACAGCTATACTGTCAGCGGCGATGAATTTTCGGACGTGGTATATGAGAGCAAGTCGCTCTCAGCGGCTCCGGAGGAGCATGTCGTGAACGACTGCTGCGGATAAAATCTGAGCTGGAATCACTGAGCCGTATTCGGCTGAATATACAAAACTGGCAGGCGGTGAGCCTGCCTGTTTTGTCTTTGAAGTCAGACCTCCGGCAAATTTGCAATGAGGTATTTCCAGTAGTCGTCTTGAATTTCGCGGAAAATAAAACAAGGGCTGAAACCAGCCCTGTTTTTATGTTGAATTGTTGAAAAAAATCAGTTTCTCATGTATTCTCTCCAGTCGAGGTCTCCGCGCTCAAGGGCGTGGATAAGAGCCTCGGCGGTAGCGATATTCGTTGCAACGGGGATATTGTGTACGTCGCAGAGGCGGAGAATATTGATGTCGTTTGGCTCATGAGACTTTGCGTTGAGCGGGTCGCGGAAGAATATCAGCAGGTCGACTTCGTTGCAGGAAATGCTTGAAGCAAGCTGCTGGTCGCCGCCCTGGGAACCGCTGAGGTAACGCTGAATGTGAAGTCCGGTAGCCTCGGCAACGAGCTTTCCGGTGGTGCCGGTAGCGCGGATATCATGGTGGCTGAGAATACCGCAATATGCGATACAGAACTGAACCATCAGTTCTTTTTTGGAGTCATGTGCGATGAGTGCAATATTCATAGCTGCTCCCTCCTTAGTTGATGTTGATGGTGAGCGGAACTTCCTCACCAAGAATTCTTCTTGCTATAGCCGCGTAAGCCTTGGCGCCTCCGCAGTTCTGGGGAAGAGGCTGTCCCTTCGCGCCGCATATTTTTATGTTCATATCCTCGGGAACCACGCCGATGAGCGGTATTCCCACGCTGTCCATTACCTCGTCGAGGTCGTAGAGGATATCCTCGTCCTTGAAGTTCGGGCTGACCTTGTTGATGACAAGACGCTGATTAGTGCAGTTCTTGACATACAGGAAGTCAGAAAGTATCGCACCGTCGCGTACGCACACGGTATCCGGGGTAGTTACCATCAGTATAAGCTCCGCAGCCTTAATAACGCTGAATACCGAACTGCCGATACCTGCGGTGTCCATGATTATGTAATCGAAGTGCTTGCGCATCTCCTGGCATACTTCCATGATCTTTTCAGGATTGATATCTATAAACGGATTCCTTGTCGCGCAGACCAGATAGAGGTTGTCAACACGATCCACTTTAGTTGTGGCTGTAAGGATATCAATTTTACCCTCCAGATATTCGCCGATGTCGTGCTTTACCTTATCCTTGATGCCGAGCATGATGTCAAGGCACCTCAGACCGAAGTCCAGCTCGACCACCAGAGTTTTTTTACCAAGCGCTGCAAGTGCAGTGGCAACGTTAGCCGATGTGGTCGATTTGCCCGTGCCGCCCTTGCCTGCCGTAACCGCAATGATCTGTGACATGTTATTCCCCTCTCGATCTGATAGATCCGTATCCTTATTTTGCAGATACGCACCCAGAATATCTATGATAATTTTTATAAATATATTCTACCACAAAACCCCTTTAAAATAAAGCTTTTTTTTGTACATTTAAAAAATTTGTGAAATATCTTCATTTTCCTGTCGCTTTTTTGTGCATAATTACACTTGCAGATTTCATTGACCTGGTGATATGCAATTAAATAAGAAATGTTGCCATTCAAGTCGTTCCGAATTTACAATCAGGAAGAAAAAAACGACAATCAGGAAGATTTTATTGACATACGCCGCAAAAAACGATAAAATCAACAGGTATAAAAAAACTATCTGAGAAGGAGAACCGAAATGTCCGAAAACAACACACAGACCCCCGCACAGGAAAAGCCCCGCCGCAGCAAGGAAGATATCCTTGAAATAATCATAGCGGTATTTCTGGGCGTGACCGCGCTGGCTACTGCCTGGGCTTCGTGGATAGGCTCGCTGCACGGCGGCAACATGTCCACCAACTATACCAAGAGCAACAACCTCGCAGCCGACGGCAACGCCCGCTGGAACGAGGCTTCCCAGACGCTCATGCAGGATATGCAGGTGTGGAACATGATAAGCGACTACCAGGTGGAGGTGCTTTACGCAGACCAGACCGGCGACGAATCCAAGCTGTATGAGAGCGCGTACAAAATCAAGTTCATCTGCGCCGACAACCTGACTCAGGAGATCGCCGACCTCATAAACTACGATTTTGACTTCGACGCCGACCAGATAATCGACTGGGTGATAAACAACGAGAAGTCCACAGTAAGCCCGTTCAGCGACGAGGACTACGTTAACAGCTACTACGCCGACGCGCAGGAGATACTCGCGGAGAGCGAAGCAGTTCTCGCCGAAGGCCAGCAGGACAACACCCGCGGCGACACCTTCAATCTCGTCACCGTCATCTATTCCGTCGTGCTGTTCATGCTCGGTATCGTGGGGACTTTCCGCCGTCTGCCGAACCGTCTGCTGATCACCTGCGTTGCAATCGCGGGATTCCTGTTCGGAACTATATACATGTTCACGATACCCATGCCGACTGGTTTCAGCTTCCTCAGCTTTTTCGGCGGCTGACGCATAACAGGCTTTTTTTCCCGGCACGACAAAAAGGTCGCCTCTAAAAACAATCAGGAAGGTAAAACATACAATCAGGAAGATTTTATTGACTGAAACAGCCTCATATGTTATACTTTCCTCAGCACCAAATTATGCGGGCTGACCGCAAATAATCAGTAAGGAGATACATAATGGAAAAGACACCTGCGTTACTTATCACTATTTTTCTCGGCGAGCTTGGAGTTCCGAGATTCATGACCGGCAAGATTGGCACCGGGATCATCTGGCTGCTGACCTGCGGCTGCTTCGGCGTTGGCTACATCATCGACATCGTGAATGTTGCCACCGGTAAGTTCACCAAGAAGGACGGCACTCCCTGGGTGACCGGAAACTAAAACATACAATCAGGAAGATTTTATTGACTGAAACAGCCTCATATGTTATACTTTCCTCAGCACCAAATTATGCGGGCTGACCGCAAATAATCAGTAAGGAGATACATAATGGAAAAGACACCTGCGTTACTTATCACTATTTTTCTCGGCGAGCTTGGAGTTCCGAGATTCATGACCGGCAAGATTGGCACCGGGATCATCTGGCTGCTGACCTGCGGCTGCTTCGGCGTTGGCTACATCATCGACATCGTGAATGTTGCCACCGGTAAGTTCACCAAGAAGGACGGCACTCCCTGGGTGACCGGAAACTAAAAAACTGTCTGGTACGGATGATCAAGCCTGTCGGAACAGCCGCCGACAGGCTTTGATTGCGTTATGCGGCTTGACATTATCTTCGGTTTGTTATAAAATATATCTGGAATCCCGCGCGTCAGGCATGGAATTCCGCAGACATAATATTAAGGAGAAACGCATGAAAATTAGAAAATGGCTCGCCGCAGCGACTGCGGGGGCAATGGCGCTTGCAATGGCGGGCTGTTCTGACATCGATGAGGACTTCTTCGCCACCGCCGAAGCCGGAAACAGCACGGCAGAATACACCGCCGAGGCTCCGGTGCAGTCCGGCGGGGAAGAGGAGTACGACAACGCAGACCGCAGTTTCGACAACGGAGCGACCCAGCTTTCCATGACGAACGGCAGCCTCGATATACACCGCCGCACCCGCTCAGAGTCGGCTCCGATGGGCGACAGCGGCTGGACGATCATGGTGTACCTCTGCGGCACCGACCTTGAGAGCGACTGCTACGCGGCTTCAATGGATATCGAGGAAGCCCTGTTCGGTACATACAGCGACGACGTTCGCATAGTCTACCAGACCGGCGGCACCGCCGAGTGGAACGAGTACTACGGCATTTCGAACAGCGTATCGCAGCGCTACGTCACAAACAACGGCGAGCTTGAGCTTGTAGATGAGTTCAAGCTTTGCAACATGGGCGACCCGCAGACCCTCGCGGATTTCGTCTCCTGGGGAGTTGAGAATTACCCCGCGAAGCACATGGGTCTGGTGTTCTGGAACCACGGCGGCGGCAGCATAAGCGGCGTGTGCTTCGATGAGATGAACGATTCGGACAGCCTCTCGCTGCGTGAGATAGACAGCGCACTGAACTCCGTTTACGACCAGATGAGCGACAAGTTCGAGTTCATCGGCTTCGACGCTTGCCTTATGAGCACCCTCGAGACAGCGAACATCATCGCGCCGTACGCGCGCTACATGTTCGCCTCCGAGGAGACCGAGCCGGGCGGCGGCTGGAACTACACCGACATCATGGACTTTCTAGCGGAGAATCCGGACGCCAGCGGCGCGCAGCTCGGCGAAATGCAGTGCAAGAGCTACTACCAGCACTGCATAGACAACGGAGACCCCGACGGCGTCACATTCGCAATAACCGACCTTTCAAAGATAAACGGCCTTCTGACCGCATTCGACGCCACCGCGAAGGAAATGTACGAAAGCGACAGCATGACCGACATCGCCCGCGCGGTGTACTCCGCGGATAACTTCGGCGGAAACAACCGAAACGAGGGCTATACCAACATGGTAGACCTGCTTGGGCTTCTCAATGCGGTGCAGCCTTACGCGCCTTCCGCGTCCGACGCAATTGCAAAGCTGAAGGAAGCGGTGATCTACAGCGTAAACGGCGACAACCACGAAGGAGCCGGCGGACTTTCCCTGTACTATCCGCTTTCAGTCCAGGGCACCGAGGAGCTTTCGGTGTTCGCGGACATCTGCACCAGCTCCTATTACCTCGCGTATGTTGACTCTGCGGCGTACGGCACCACCGGCGGCGACCTCTCGGACTACGACAACAGCGGCCTTATCGCCGACTGCGACGACATCTGGAATTACGGCTATACGGCAGACCCGAACGTAGGTTCAAACTACAGCGACGTATCCTACGCAGATGATAACAGCACCATCGGCATACAGAGCGTATACTTTGACGAGAACGGCACCTACACGGTTCAGCTCTCGGATATGAGCGCGTTCAACTACGCGACCTGCACGCTGTTCATGACCTACGACGGCACAAGCGTTTACCTCGGCGAGGACGACGAGGTTGTCACCGACTACGACGCGATGATCCTCCAGGACGGCTTTGACGGCTCCTGGCCATCTATCGCGGGACAGCCGCTTGCCATAGTTGCGGTAAGCGTCGGCGAGGATCGCTCGGTATACACGGCGCCGATAACCCTTAACGGCGAGCAGACCAACCTGCGTATCGAGTACGATTTCACCAGCAGCGAGTGGCGCGTATGCGGGACCTGGTCCGGTATCGACCCCGAGACCGGCGTAGCCTCCAGGGACACCCAGCCCCTGAAGGACGGCGACGTTATCGCCCCGGCTTACTTCGTGTTCTCCGATGAGTTCAACGACTACATCTACGGCGACGACATCACTGTCAGCGGCGAGCTCCAGATAGAGTACGACGCGCTTCCCGCCGCCGATTACAGCTATTCTATGTCGCTCTACGACATCTACGGTAACTACTACTACACCACCAGCGTGACATTCACGGTAGACGAGAACGGGGAACTGTTCTTCTACCCTGACGAGCTGTAATTATCTGATTCTTCCCGCTTATATAGAGAACCCTTCCGCTTTCTGGTGCGGAAGGGTTCATTTTATTGCGGGAACCTCTAAAAACCGGTTTGAAAAGAGAAAATGGGTAGAGTGCGCCGAATGCGATGAAAGCCGACGAAGTAAGGCTGTATGCCTTACGAGGAGGTTTGAAGAAGCAGTCGGTGTGCTATACACATTTTCACTCAAACAAGGTTTTTAGAGGTGACCTTGAGTTATCTTTTCTGCTTTGGAGAGCCGCGCGGCTTCTGCCGCCGCTTCGGTTATCGCCTGCTCGATTTTTAAATGCAGCTCCGGAAGCGGAGCCGCGTTCCCGGCGCGGGCGGTCTGCTCGGCTTCGAAGCAAAGCTCCCCGGCTGAATCAGCGCCTATTCCGCGGGCGTTGTTTTTCAGCCCGTGCACCAGGGTGGTGTAGAGTTCGAGGTCGTTATCGGCAAGCGCGCTGGAAAGCCGCTCCAGCGACTTCGGGGCCTCCTCGGTGAACAGCCTGAGCAGTTCTCTGTAGAAATCCGGGTCGTTGTCGGAGTACTCCAGACCCTTTGCGGTGTTCAGCAGAGAGCTTCCAGGCTCTCCGGACTTCTGCGCTGACGGCAGGCTGTCCGTCACAATTCTGCCCGGAACAAGCCGCGAGAGCATTTGCTCGAGCTCCTCGGAGATTATCGGCTTTGAGAGGTACTCGTCGAAGCCCTCGCTTATGTAGCGCTCCCGGGCGCCGACTACCGCGTCCGCAGTCAGCACCGCAACGGGGGTCTCCCGGCAGAGGCTGGCGGGGTCGCTGCGCAGCTTCCGGAGCGCTTCCACGCCGGACATTCCCGGCATCATCGCGTCGAGCATTATCAGGTCGAAGCGCCGCTCCCTTGCAATCCGGAGCATTTCTTCGCCGCTTTCCGCAGTCGTTACTCCTGCCTTGGTGCGCCGCAGCAGTTTTTCGATCACCACGCGGTTGTAGCGGTTGTCGTCCACGGCGAGTATCTCGGTCTCCGGGCATATAAAGTGCGATGCGCTGACATGCGGGCGCACCGGAAGCTCCGGCGTGAACTCCCCGATGGGGGACGCGTCCGCGATATCCTGCGGTATTTTCAGCGTGAATGTGCTGCCAGCTCCCGGGGAGCTTTTCGCGGTTATCGCGCCGCCCATGATCTCCGCGATGTTTTTCGTTATCGGAAGCCCCAGCCCCACTCCGTCGCCGACTGCGCCTATCCTCTCGAAATTGTTGAATATCAGCGGAAGCTTCTGGGGCGGTATGCCGCAGCCGCTGTCTGCTATCTGAATTACCAGTGTGTCGGACTCCATGAATGCGGTCAGCCTTACGAAGCCGGTTTGCGTGTACTTCACGGCGTTCGTCAGTAGGTTCACCGCCATCTGCTTTATTCTCGCCTGATCTCCGACCAGCTTCCTGGGCAGTCCGGGGTCGATGCGGAAATCCAGTTCCAGACCCTTTTCCTCGGCTTTCTGTATCACCAGCAGGCGTATTTCCCGGAGCATTGTGAGCGTGTCGTATTCCGCACGTTCTACCGTCAGCTTTCCGGCTTCCGCCTTTGAAATGTCGAGTATCTCGTTTATCAGGGTCAGCAGCATGCCGCCCGCGTCCGCTATGTCAGCGGAGTACTCCAGCACTTCCGGGTTTGTGGACGTCCGCATTACCATTTCGTTCAGACCCAGCATTGTGTTGATAGGCGTGCGTATTTCGTGGCTCATGCGCGCGAGGAACTCGGTTTTTGCGGTGTTAGCGGCGTTTATCTCGTCGATCCGGTGCTGATATTTCGTCATGTTTATCAGCCAGATAACGTAGCCGCAGGGGGAGCTGAACTCCTGAATGCGCTCGGCGCGCAGCTCGTAAACATTGCCGTCTATGCTGACGGTGCTCCTGCCGCCGGAGAGCGCTTCCTTTACGACCTTGTGGCTGGACGGGTTTTTCATCTCGGAAAGCTCCGGGAGTATTCGCTTGGCGGTGGCGTTCATATAGATAAGCCCGCCGTGCTCGTCGAGCATGAAAACGCCCTCGTCGCCGATGTCAAGAACGTTCGCCGGTGCCGATACGACGGAGGAGAAGTACCCGTAGCGAATCATGGACTCATACATGCAGAGCACCAGTACGAATGCTCCGAACGCGAAGGGGTTATAGCTGCCGAACAGACCGCACCACTTCATGACAAGCTCCAGCCCCATCGCCGAGATACCGCCCAGAATAAGCGCGATACGGCGCTGCTGTATTTTGTTGGTGGTTTTCCGGAGCGCCAAGATGAGGTTGACGACGATGTAAATTATGATGAAAAGAATAATCGCATAGGTTACGAACCAGAAGATACTCTTGCCAACTTCAATGCGTGAGTAAATGCCGTCGGATTCTATTCTCATCGTGGAATAGAACAGCCCGTGGTTTTCTTCCTGGGAGGTTCCGGTGGTCTGCATGGCGATGAAGCTTGCGCAGTCTAGCACGCCGAAGGTTATCCACATCGGCTTCGGTACCTTGAACCCGCCCATGCTGGAGGTGAAATACAGCAGCGAAAGCGAGAACGGATACATGCCGATATACTGTATCCTGAGCGCGCTGATAGCGGCTTCGGTGGTGTCTGAGTCCACCATTTCAAGGTACATTCCGAAAATCAGAATGAACAGCGAAAAGCAGATCAGCATGAACGAGAGCTTAGCCGGTGAGGTGGTGTTCCTGACGCACAGCAGGAACAGCACGAAAACTCCTATGAGCACCACAATGTGGACGCCGCAGAAAACAGCGTACATATCAGCCCTCCGATCTTCCCGCGGACTTCATCTGCTCCTTTACGGAGCGGCGCAGCCTTACCGGAACTATGAGCGACTCGCCGCCCTGAAAGGTGAGTTCCCCGGAATCCGCGTCGAAGCTTTCGACAGTGGAAAGGTTCGCAATGTAGCTTCTGCCGCACATCAGGAAGTCCGGCTCGCCCTCAAGCTGCCCGAAGAAGCTGCTGAGCGGCAGGTAAACCCTGACCTCGCCGCCGGATGTGTGGAGCACGGTGCTGTGTCCGACGGACTCAGCGAAGCGCAGCGTGTTGAGGTAGATGTTGACCTCCTCGCGGCCCTGCATAACGGTGATATACCGCCGGGACTCCTCGAAAAGGCGGCTGAACCGCTTCATGGCGCGGACGAAATCGTCATGGGTGAACGGCTTGTGGAGATACCCGTCGGCACCGATGCTGAACGCCTTGACCGCGTGAATCTCAGACGACGTTGTGAAAACCAGTCCGTTTTCCATGCCGAGTTCAATGAGCCTTTCGGCGGCGTCCATGCCGTTGGTGCCGTCCATGTAGATGTCAAGGAAAATGACCGCGGGCTTCTCCGTGGAAGTTTCGTACTCCCTGAGGAGTGCGTCTGCGCTGCTGAACAGCTTCACCGTGACCGCCGCGCCCTTTTCCTTTGCGTAGCTTTCTATGTTGTGGACCAGCCGGAGCTGGTCTGCCCTTGAAACATCGCATATGTATATAAGCATGCAGCCCTCCGTATTTTATGTTGGAATATAGTATGGTCACCTCTAAAAACCTTGTTTGAATGAAAATGTGTATAGCACACCGACTGCTTCTTCAAACCTCCTCGTAAGGCATACAGCCTTACTTCGTCGGCTTTCATCGCATTCGGCGCACTCTACACATTTTCCCTTTTCAAACCGGTTTTTAGAGGTTCCCGTATATAAATATTTTACCATAAAAAAACTGAGTTGTAAAGAAATAAATCGACATAATAATCCGCCCTGATTTGTGCATAATAACAGCAGCGGGAATTTCCGCGTATTTTTGAAAGGTGGGAAAACTATGTGGATAGATAAACTGGCGCTCGTTCTGCTGATCATCGGCGGGCTCAATTGGGGTCTTGTCGGGGTCTTCAGCTTTGACCTGGTGGCGTGGCTCTTCGGCGGGCAGGGCGCCGTTCTCAGCCGTATCGTCTATATACTGGTCGCGCTGTCCGCAGCGTGGTGCATTTCGCTGCTGTTCCGGGATACGACTGCGGCTGAACAGGCGTGAATTCCGTACGCAGCTTCTGCGCAGATATTGAATGCGGCTTTGTTTTTACAGAGCCGCTTTTGTCTGGAAAAAGCGCAAAAAACTGCCCCGGACGATTCGCCCGGAGCATTGAGTCTGAAGTCAGTCCGTTATCTGTTCTGGTTCTGATTCTGGCGGTTCTGACCCTGATCGTTCTGGTTCTGACGGTTCTGCTGATTCTGCTGATTCTGCTGGTTTCTGTTCTGATTCTGATTGTTCTGGTTATTCTGGTTGGACATTGTTTTTCCTCCTATGGAGCTAGGCTCCGTAAATATCCGGCTTTTCGCCGCACTGATATTTTGCTCCGGGGGCGCGGTATTATTCAGGAAAGTTGTGCCAATATTATTGCTGACCGCACTTGATTTTTTGCGTACCGTGTAGTATAATTAATTAGAATACACGCCGCGCGGCGTGCGCCTGGGGGAGATAATATGAACATAAACTGGAACAGAAAATACTTTACGATAGCGGTCTACGCGACCTGCGCGGTGATCGTCAGCGCCATCGCGGTGATGGTGATATTCAATTTTGATTCGGTGATGGCTAAGCTGTCGGTGCTGGGCGCGGTCACGACCCCGATAATCATAGGGATATTCTGCGCCTACCTGCTGAATCCGCTCATGACAAAAATCGAGACCGGCCCATTAAAAAAGCTGTCGGATTCCCCGGACAAGAAAAACCGGAGCAAGGCGCGGGGTATCGCGCTTACGCTGACCATGCTGCTGGTTCTTGTGATACTGGGTCTGATAGTTATAATGGTGATACCTCAGCTTATTGAGAACCTGATCGTGATCTTCAGCAACATGGATTCCTACATCAACACCATCAAGGAATGGCTGAGCAACATTTTCGACGATAATCCCACGCTGGTTGAGTTCCTGGGGAACCCGCTGGACGATTTCAACAAGTTCATAGCGGGAATATGGAAGGAGTATTCCAACGAGCTGATGAACATAGCCGGAAACGTAGCGTCGACGGTGTGGGCGGTCATAGACACGATGAAGAACGTGCTGATAGGGCTTATTATTTCGATCTACCTGCTGGCGCGCAAGGAAATGTTCATCGGTCAGACCAAGAAGCTGATATTCGCGTTCCTGAAGGTGGAGCGCGCACAGCGGTTCCTCGGCGTATGCCGCGAGGCGAGCAAGAAGTTCCTCGGCTCCATCGTGGGGAAAATAATTGAGGCGTTTATTGTCGCCATGATATGCTTCATCGGCTGCACTATACTCCGCCTGCCGTATTCACTGCTTATCGCGGCGATAATGTTCGTTTTCAATCTGATACCGTTCGTAGGTCCGTTCATCGGCGCTATCCCGTGTACTCTTCTGCTGCTTCTGTCCGATAAGCCGATACAGGCGCTGTGGTTCGTTATTTTCATTGTGGTGCTACAGACTGTAGACGGGAATATCATTTCGCCGTGGATACTGGGAGATTCCACCGGACTTCCGGCGGTGTGGATACTGATCGCGATACTCGTAGGCGGCGGTCTGTTCGGCATGCTGGGAATGTTCCTGGGAGTGCCGGTCTGCGCGGTGGTTTACATGCTGTTCAAGGATTTCATCGAGGGCAGGCTGAGAAAGCGGCAGCTCCCGCAGAAGACTTCGGATTACGCCCGGGACGTTGGGTATATCACGCCGGATTACGTCTGCGACGAGCCGGAGGAGGTTCCTGCGCCGGAGCCTGAGAATAAGCACTCTTTCAAGGACGTGGTTACTAACCGGGTGCAGCTTTGTAAGGAGAAGCTCCATATTAAGGATAAGAAGAAATAAAGGCTGCATCTGAGGCGGCTGATTGTAGGAAACGGGCAGACAAGGCGAGTCTGCCCGTTTTTTTAGGTAAACTATAAAGCAGCGAGTGTTCCGCTTGTTGTAACCTGCATTAATTTGTGAAATTTTACTCCTCTTTTTTCAGCAGCCGGGGTGCGGTGAGGTCTATCAGGAACGCTCCCGCCGTGGCTGTTACGAGTATCGCAAGCACTGCTCCGGAAAGTATCACGTTTCCGCATGCAAGCCCCATCGCGAGTGGGACTCCGCCGATGGCAGCCTGCACCGTTGCCTTCGGAGTATACGCGAGCATGCAGAACAGCCGTTCTTTCAGGCAGAGCCGGGTTCTCAGCAGGCAGAGGAAAACTCCCGCGCAGCGGAACGCCAGGGCACCGAGGATAACTCCAAGTACCGGAAGCCATATGCCGCCGATGGAATTCAGGTCGACTTCCGCGCCGACCAGCACGAACAGCATGAGCTCCGCCGCAGTCCACAGTTTGGAGTATTTTGCGGAGATACGCACGGCGCGCTCCGGCTCACGCTGGCGCAGCGCGATACCCGCCGTCATGACCGCCACAAGTCCGGAGAACCCGATGTAGTCCGGCAGTAAGTCCTCCAGTGTCACCAGCAGGAACGCGAGGCTCATAACCAGTATTACCTTTACGCTGTCTCGCATGTGGAGCTTCCGGAACAGCAGCGCCATGAGAACTCCGCAGACGGCTCCCACGGCGGCTCCGAGCAGAATGGACACCGGAATGTTAACGATGGAGACCGCCGAGACTTCGCCGCCGGCGCAAAGCCCTGAGAATACCGAGAACATCACGATAACGAACACGTCGTCCATTGAAGCTCCGGCTAGTATCATCTGCGGTATCTGCTTGTCGGTGCCGCGTTTTTCTTCCATGAGTTTCAGCATTTTCGGAACGATAACGGCAGGGGACACCGCCGCGAGAACAGAACCCATCGTAGCCGCTTCCGCTATGTCAAGCCCCAGCAGAAGCTGCGCGAGCAGCGTAACTCCGACGATTTCGCACGCCGCCGGGACGAAGCTCAGCAGCAGTGCGGGTCTGCCGCATTTTTTCAGGTCTGACAGCTCCAGGTTAAGCCCGGCGCGGGTCAGTATAATGATCAGCGCGATCTTCCGCAGGTCGGCGGAGATTCCGAGCAGCGCCGGGTCGAGCCACCCGAGCGAGCCGAGGAGTATCCCGGCGGCGATCATTCCAGTGAGCTTCGGCAGCCGCAGAAGCCCCGCGAGTTCCCCGAGCGCCAGCCCGAAGATAAGGATAAGTGCAATGCTTAGTAACATAAAAGCCTCCCTGCCGGGGCGCGGCGTAACAAAAAGGGCTGACAGCCCGCAGATACCAAAACCGCGCCGGAATATTCCCGGCTGATCTGTATTTGCAGATGCCATCAGCCCGTAAGGGCGGTTCGGGGCGATTGCCCGCGGGGAGGACGTCATTCCCCGTATTGTCCGGTTCCGTGCGGAGTCCGGTTATCGCCGGATTTGAAGTCGGCGGTTACTTATCCGCCATGCGGTAGCCTATGCCGGTCTCAGTGAAGATGTAGCGCGGGTGCGCGGGGTCTTTCTCGATCTTGCGGCGTATGTTCGCCATGTTCACGCTGAGTATCTGGTTGTCCTGCTTCGCATTGGGACCCCACATGCGGCGTATCAGGTCAGCGTAGGTAAGAACCGTTCCGGCGTACTGCCCCAGCAGCGCGACCAGGCGGTATTCATTCTGGGTGAGTTCAACGTCGTTTCCGTCGACATACACGCGGTACTTCGCGTAATCTATTACCAGCCCGCCGACCTCAAACCGGGAATCCCGCGCTATGGAGAGGTTCGTGCCGCTGTTGCGGGAGTGCCGGAGCGCTACCCTGATCCGTGCGAGAAGCTCCTGCGTGCTGAATGGTTTCTGTACATAATCGTCGGCTCCGTTTTCGAGGGCGCGTACCTTGTCCTGCTCCTGTTGGCGGGAGGACACAACGATCACCGGCACAGCCGACCATTCGCGTATTTTCTTCAGTACTGCTACGCCGTCCATATCCGGAAGCCCGAGGTCAAGCAGTATAATATCGGGGCAGTGCGAGCTAGCGAATATTTCGGAATCCCTGCCGTTTTCGGCAACGATAACGTCGTACCCCTGGGCTTCCAGAACAGATTTTATGTAAAAGCTGACGCTGCTGTCGTCGTCAATTACCAGCACCTTGTATCTGAACTCCATGTACTCGCCTCCGGAATTTTACATTTATTCATCATTTATTCATCACTATTATATCACATTTTTTGAACGATTGGAATATTTTTTATTACCGAAAAGCAACATAATGCACAAAACAATGTAAAGTTGAGTAATAAAAATTGAATAAAGATATGCCTCCAGGAATAACATCGTAACAGGCTTGTCAGGCGTTGAGTTCGGGAGGCTGCAATGAATGTCATTTTTTCACTTGTTGAGGAAGCAAATTCCATATTGTGGGGAGCGCCAATGTTAGCCGCGCTGGTGTTTTCCGGAGGATATTTCACACTGCGGACCGGCGGGCTGCAATTCAGGCGGTGGCTGTTCTGCCTGAGGTCCACGGTGTTTTCAAAGAGCAGCCGGAACAGCTCAGGAAGCGGGGTCACGCCGTTCCAGGCGATGGCGTCGTCGCTTGCGGCGACCCTGGGAACGGGGAACATCGCGGGAGTGGCGGCGGCGCTGACCACCGGAGGCGCGGGGGCGGTGTTCTGGATGTGGGTGACGGCTCTTCTCGGAACTATGACGGGATATGCGGAGAACGTACTCGGCGGCTATTACCGCAGGAAAAACGGCGGGGAATGGCGCGGCGGCGCGATGTACTACATCAGGTACGGCCTGGCTGAGCGCAAGCGCACGAGCCGCGCTGCGAAGCCGCTTGCGGCGGTATTCGCGGGAGCCTGCGTGCTTGCGTCCTTCGGAATGGGGAACATCGTGCAGATGAATTCGGCGGCTCTGGCGCTGGAATCCGGATTCGGGGTGCCCGCATGGATAGCCGGGCTGGCGCTCACCGTGTGCGCGGGGGCGGTGATATTCGGCGGAATGAAGCGCACCGCGAAGGTCTCAGAGAAGCTGGTGCCGCTGATGTCGGGGCTGTACATAATCGGCTCGCTGATGATAATTGCGGTGAATTTCCGGAGGCTCCCGGAGGTGATGGGGGAGATTTTCCGCGGAGCATTCGGTCTGGAGCAGGCGGCGGCCGGGGTCAGCGGTTACATGGTGAAGCAGGCGGCCGGCATGGGGATACGCCGAGGGGTGTTTTCGAACGAAGCGGGGCTTGGGTCGTCGCCGTCGGCGCACGCCTCATCGGAGGAAACAGAGCCGTGCATTCTTGGCATGTGGAGCATAGTTGAGATAACCTTCAACACGCTGATAATGTGCTCAATGACGGCACTGGTGCTGCTGTGCTGTCCCTGCCGGGCGGCTCCGATGGACGAGGTTTTTCAGAACATCACTGCGCAGCCGCAGTACTTCCGGCTTACGGAGCAGGAGGGGCTGGTTACGCCTGGGGCGGAACTTTTGGTTTCAGGCGGCGGGGAGCTTCGTGAGTTCCGCACAGCGGACGGCGGTACGTTCAGCGCGCCCGTGAAGAGCGGGGGGATCACCTGCGCGAACATCATGAAGATCACCGGAGTAGGGCAGGGCGGTGAGATCTCCGGGGTGGTTATTGAGGAAGTGAGCGGCTCGGAGCTTGTAACGGCGGCGTTTTCGTCTGTTTTCGGCGGAATGGCTGGGAAGCTCATCAGCGCGGCGGTGGTCATGTTCGCGTTCACGACGGTCATCGGCTGGAGCTGCTTCGGGAGCGGCGCGGCGGAGTACTTGTTCGGGAAAGGCTCCCGGGTGCCTTATCTGGTGGTATTCACGGCGGTTTCGTCAGTTGGCGGCATGCTGGACGTTTCTGCGGCATGGGGCGCTGCCGACCTGTTCAACGGCGTGATGGCGGCGGTGAATCTTCCGGTAGTTCTGCTGCTTTCCGGAAAGGTGGTTCAGATAACACGAAATTTCTCAGCGCGGAGGTTCCATGGCTCCCGCGAGGAAGCGATGATCTCCGCTCACGGAGCGCTTTCAGCGGAGGAGCCCACGAATTAGCGGCAGTGTTCGGGGTTTTCCGCAGGAATTTCCCGGAGCGTCGTTCCGGGGTCTTGACAAATCTGACCAAAGATGATATAATATATTCGTGAGATGCGGATATAGTTTATCGGTAAAACATTAGCTTCCCAAGCTGAGGTGGTGGGTTCGACTCCCATTATCCGCTCCATAGGAAATTTGGCTTAACGGTGCAAAATCGCACTGTTAAGCCATTTTATTTGATTTGTAAATGTCGACCAATTGACGCTTAATATCAATCAAACGAGCCTTTTTGTCAATGATTTGAACACAAAAGACAACAGCCAGACAACAGCAGACAACAACGAAACCCCCGGAGCCAGTGCTCCGGGGATAACGATTATTCAGTTTTCATAGAGCAGTCCAGCGCCTGGAGCGCCTGGCGGTAACGCTCTACTTTGCTCTGTCCGACGGAGATCTCGGCGGTGATTCTGACCTGCTTTTCCGGCGCGACCAGAGAACGGAACCAGTCCATATTCTTGCCGAACCTGGCTAGCCAGTGCTCCGGGTCGCCGTGGTTGGAAGCGTAGCCGCGGGCGCAAGCCTCCTTGTGGCTGATGATGTTTCCCGGCTTTATGGTCGGGTAGTTCTTCATGAGCCGCTGGCAGAGGTCAGCGGCAAGCCCGAAGGCCTCCTCGAAGTAGGCGCGGTCGTTCAGCGCGTCCTCCGCGATCTCAATCTGTATGTACGCCGGAGCGTAGTTGTAACTACCTTTTGAGCCAGAGCCGCAGCCCCAGCAGCAGACGTTCCAGGGGAGCAGCTTAGCCGCTTTCACTTCGCCGTTCTTGTCCTTGCCTACGACCGCGTGCGGGCAGACATTGCTGTCCGGGCGGTCGAAGTAGTTCCTGTAGGGATTCGCCCCGCAGATTTCCGGCGCGTTGACGTAGCGCTTGAGGTTCGGATTGTTTGCGCCGGTGGAGTGGATTATGATGCCTGCCGGGCTGCCTGTCGGCATGGGGCGGGCGGCTTTGAACGCTCCATTGTTCCGGGCGTATGCTTCAAAGGTTATCGCCATCGTCGCTGTCCTCCTTGCGCGCGCCGTCGGCCAGCCCCTCGCCGATGACATACCCCACAACCGCCGCGCCGCTGAGTATGCAGCCGGAAACAGTTTCCGCTGTCTCGGACGACCCGCCGAACGCTACGATAAGTCCCGCGATGAATCCCGCCAGCGCCACCCAGAGCTTCCGCGATGTAAGCTTTCTCTTCCAATCGATTTTCATGATGTTTCCTCCTTACTTCACAATTACCCAGTCCTCCGCAAGCATATCGGTCTGGCTGGCAAGCCAGCCAACAACGACCGTATCCTGCGCTGTTTTCATGCAAATGCTGTCCACGCATGGGGCGCTATCCGGGTCAAAACATCTGTCAAGACTTCTTCCTTTTATAAGTCCGAGGTACATACCCTTGCCGTTCCAACCCACGCGTGCTACTTTCTTACCCTGTTTCAGTGCTTCGATTGCCTGTCCAAAATTCATAGTGTCTTTCCTCCTCAGTTATTCGGTAATTCCATAAGGTCGTTGTAAAGCTCAGTCGCGACATCATTGTACAATCCGAAAAAATCTCGTCGCAATCTGCGCACCAGATTTAATCAGCGATTCCTTAGTAAAGACACAATACAACAGAAGTAAAGCGAGAACTTTAAGCTTGTAAGGGAGTTTTAGGCTCCACTATCAAAAATTCTATTTATCAACCGTTTTTTGTGACATAGAAAAAAATGGCGCTGTAAAAAAACAAAAGAAAAGGCTGCATCCCGAAAAAATAAAGGATGCAGCCTTTTTTGTGGTATAATGTAATTGTGCAAAAACAAAACCCACAAGAACATTATACAGCATATCAGCTGAAATTACCAGTAGAAATTGAAAAAATA